>Ga0182090_1742610_pt1 | contig 29731 bp, 18 predicted proteins | sample 041ome_24_FD_127767 | JGI IMG/M metagenome (GOLD analysis project Ga0182090, IMG submission 127767) | Metatranscriptome of coastal salt marsh microbial communities from the Groves Creek Marsh, Georgia, USA - 041408BS metaT (Metagenome... | ecosystem: Environmental > Aquatic > Marine > Intertidal... | reverse complement strand
GTGTGAGAGAGAGAGAGAGAGGGAAAGGAGGAAGCCAGAGAGAGAGAACTGCGTCTGCGTGTGTTAAGAAAAGCGCGCTTTTGTTTTCTGAGGAAGCGAAGGGTCTCAAAAAGGCACCTTTTTGCAAAAAAAATGGGTTTAGGGTTTTACCATATTTAGGGTTTGGATAGGTATTGACTGACGGGCTTAGTCAGCAGTGTATCTTTCTTCCAATCGCAAATCGCGACGCGCACCTTCAAGGCTTCACAAAAAAACACTGCGGATAACCGCGGTTTTTCTTTTTCGCATCCACGCCTCCCGAAAGATTAAGCCGCCGTCTCGAACGAGAGAGAGAGAGAGAGAGAGAGGGAGGTGCGATACGTACACGTACAAAAAAAAAGCAACGACCAAAATTTGCGTTTTCGATAAATTCGGAGAGCCCGTATCGCAACGAGAGAGGTTTACTCATTCCTCTCGCGCTGACCCATCGAACGCCGAGCGCACCTTCAGGCGGTTTTAATCTCACGCGCGACGCGACGCTCACCGGGTAACAGAGTAAAAGCACAAAATGAACAGCCGAACTGGGAAATTCTTATGCGTCATCCCTCCGAAAACCTTATCGATCAACCACGACACCGGGGAAGCGCAACAACAGAGCGAGCAGCACATTCGAGAGGCGTTGGAAGCTATCGAGTTTAAGAACAAGTCGACGAGCGAGTTGAACGGCGGGGGGATCGCCATTGGCGTCGGTCCTAACGTCCAGGCGTTCACGGATAACGAAATCATCGTTTCGTTCGTCGGGCATTTGACCAACGTGGATTATTTAGCGTGGAGGTTGTTCTCGCCAGAAGGGAGGCGAGGGGACGACTTGAGGAAAGGAGAGAACGCGGATCCCTTGGAAGCGGCAAAATCGTTGGTTGGAGGGCGGTGTTACGAGGCTGAATTGATTTGCCACGTGTATAAGACGTTCGGGACCCACTGCTTACCGAAATTGAGAGGGAGGTTTGCGTTTACGGTTTACGATGCGAGGACGGTGCGCGTGTTCGCGGCGAGGGACGCGAGCGGTGAGTTTCTGTTAAAGTACGGGCGAGGCGCGGATGGCACCGTGGTGGTGTCGAATTTCGAAGGCGCTTCGGAGTTATTGCCGGAAGATGCGAGCGGTATGGAGGTGAACCCGCCAGATTTAGAAGACTTACCCGCCGGTACGTATATTTATGGACATCGCAGCTTAATACCGAGACGGTTCGAAAGGACGGAAGAGACAAAGTCGAAAGAAATTGAAGCCGCGCACGACGCCGTCGCAGCGGCTCTGAAAGGCATCGATTTAGCGAAGAGAGGTGGTAGGAAATCTTTGGATGGGGAGATATCTGGTCGACCGTGGATGAAAGCGAACCGAGAACCAGATTCAGCTGGGTCGTCGAGGAGGAATTCCATCGATCAACAACAAAGACCGGAAAAGCCACATTTATCGGCGGCGGCGAAACCGTTCGATATTTCAAAGCTCGACTCGCTTCCGGAGCACGACACGCCGGCACCAAAAGAGGACGATCACAAGGAAGGCACGGAAGAGGAACATCGCCAAGCGGAAGCAGTGGCTGTCAAGGCGGCGCAAGCGGCGTTGAAGCGCGTCGCGAGTGGTGCAAACATGCGAGGTATCGTGAGAATGGGATCAACGCACGCGATGTCGCTGTTAGATGGCACACCGCATTCGCCCGTGAAGAGAAGCAGCGCTGCAGTGATGGACTCGCCAAAAATGCACAGAGTCCCGAGTCGTTCGGGTTTGATCTCTGGTATGGTCAAAGTTGCCAGTTACGAGGAGTTTGGCAACATCGGTTCTCTGAACGACTTAAGACACGCCTCCAAGAAAGAAGATGGAAAAGAGGGAGAGGGAGACTTAGACGGAAAAAGAACCGCCTCGTGGGTGGACTTGTCTATGCTTGTTATTAGCGGGAACGGTGAAGATAAGGAAGATGAGGAATGAGGAAAATACCAATGTAGTAGTTTTGTGTGATATCAACAAGAATAATAATAACAATAAACGCTCTCTCTCTCTCTCTCACTCTAACCGTCTCTTTCTTTCTTTGATATATCTCTTTTATATATCTCTTTTTTTCTCTTTACTTTTAATCGGAGCCTCCGACGTACAACCCCGCCGCTTTGATCGATTTCATCGGCGAACGCATCATGTTCCCCATGGATATTCTCAACTCGACGGCTTCGTCGGAGACGTACGACTCCAACTGTCCACTCGCCGCCAACAACAAACCCATAAACATCGGGCTCGGTCTCCCCGGTCGCGATTTAAACTCCGGGTGGTACTGGCACGCCACGTAAAACGGATGATTGGCCAATTCACAAATTTCCATTCTCGTTCCGGTTTCGTCTTTACCGACAAACTTCAAGCCTTTTTGTTCGAGCTCGTCCACCATCTCCGGGTTCACCTCGTATCGATGTCGATGTCTCTCCGCGACCGAGTCTTTCTTGCCGTACAATCTCCACGACACGCACTCTTTCGTTTGAAAAATAGTTTCTCGGGCGCCCAAACGCATGGTACCGCCCATGTGCGTCTTGGATCCTTCTGGCATGAAAATGACCGCCGGGTGCTCCGTCTTTGGGTCCATCTCCGTGGAGTGCGCGTCCGCGTGACCGCACACATTCCTAGCAAACTCAATCACTGCAATTTGCATGCCCAAGCAAATGCCCAAATAAGGGATTTCGTTCTCCCGCGCGTACTTTGCGGCGCACATCTTCCCTTCCACGCCTCTGCCGCCGAAACCACCCGGCACTAACACGCCATCTGCTCGCTTCAATTTTGCCCACGCTTCGTCGTACTTATCCTCGTTCGCTTGTTTAGACTCTTCTTCCAAATCTTCAGCCTCGATCCACAAAATTTTCAACTTTCTATCGCACGCGATTGCGGAGTGCATCAACGCCTTTGTGACGGACAAATACGAATCGCCCAATCCGGTGTACTTTCCAACCACCGCAATCGAGCACGGCACGTGCACGCTATCCCACTTTTCTGCTCGGTGTTTCCATGCGTCTAATTTCAACGGTCTCGGCTTCATCTGCAAGTGACCGAGAATAGCCAAATGCGCTTTCTGCTCCACCATAATCAACGGCACGTGCCAAATATTCGAAACGTCGATCAAGTTCAAGATGTTGTTCGGGCTTACGTGACAAAATAATGCCAATTTTTCCATCACCGCTTTATCCAACGCGCACGAACTTCTGCATGCCAACATCGTTGGCGCCAAACCCGCGCTTCTCAGCGCTTGAATCGAGTGCTGCGTCGGTTTTGTTTTCTGCTCGCCGACGGAACCAACCACCGGGACTAAACTCACGTGCACTAAACAAAAATTTTCCGGTCCAACTCGAAACTGAAACTGCCTCAAAGCTTCGATGAAAGGCATTGACTCGATATCCCCGACCGTTCCACCTAACTCGACGATGCACACGTCCGGAGGGCCTTCTTTCCCATCCACCGGAATGTGCGCGACGCGCTCGATCCAATCCTGGATTTCATCCGTCACGTGTGGAATCACTTGCACGGTTTTCCCTAAATACTTCCCTTCCCGTTCTCTCTCGATGACGGACTGATACACCTTCCCGGTCGTAATGTTATGATCTCTCGTCAAGTTAATATCGCAAAACCGCTCGTAGTTTCCTAAATCCAAATCCGACTCTCCGCCGTCGTCCAAGACGTACGTTTCCCCGTGTTCAAACGGCGACATCGTCCCGGCGTCCACGTTTATGTACGGGTCTATTTTTATGTGCGTCACTCTGTAGTCCGAGGCCGCGAGCATGACGCCGACCGAGGACGCCGTCACGCCTTTCCCTAACCCGGAGACGACCCCACCGGAGACCACCACGTACTTCATCTCTCTCTCTCTCTCTCTCTCTCTCTTCGTCGGCGGCGGCAGCAGCGAGCTGAAAGTATAGAAATGCCGGCGCTCTCTCTCTCTCTCTCAAAGCCGTTCAAAAATGTGTTGCTCTCGCGTCGAATTCAAAATTTTTTTAAGAGAGAGTTATTTAGGGTTTCAGTCTAATTTTGTTTTTTTGGTCTCTTTCTACGCATCACACGCACGAAACGCAAAAGAAAAAAGGCAGAGAGAGAGATTTCTTCCCTTTTCGAGAGCGAGGAGGAGTATTTTGGAGAAGTTCAAAGGAGCGGCAGAACAAGCAACACGCCGCGCTCGCCGTTCTTTTTGCTCGCTGTTTTCTCTGGTCGACGGCGCTTTTTCTGGGCGCGAAGGGGAGAAGAAGAGAGAGAGAGAGAGAGATTTCGTTTATCACATGTTGAGAAGGACACCTTTTTTCTTCTGAGAGAGATTTTTTCACGGTATTAACGCGCGGCGGCGAAAAAGGAACGATGTCCGGGAGAGGCGCGGGAAGAGGAGGCGAAGAGGACGATGAAGAGGTGGTTCGGGAGAAGAGTCCGACGTTTTTTGCCGCGTCTCCGGGACACGCGACTTCGTCGTCCGCGTCTTCTCCTCCTAGCCGACGAGCGACTTTGGTCAAGTCGTCGTACAGGAACACGAGGCACTCGGTGAGAAGAACGACGAAGACGACGAAGGAAGGAGGAGAAGGAGAGGTTGACGAGAAAAATACGAGTTTTGGAAAAAGTAACGCCGCGACGACGACGACGACGACAACAACAACAACGAGCGGGTCGCCGTCCTCGTTTTTCCAATCGCCGACGGACCCTGCGAATGAAAATCCGTTCCGGGAGAAGAAGAACGGAGACGCGGCGGCGTCGCCGACGTTTGTTTTTGGAGAGAATGCGCCCGCTGGAGCGTCTGCTGCTCCTTTTTCTGGAACGACGACGACGCCGACGATGAGTAACGGATTTGGATTAGGTCCGACGAGTCCTCTCTCTGAACAACAAAACGGCGCGGCGCAAACGCAACAACAGCAACCTATGTTTACGTTCGGACGAGATTTGAGAGAAGAGAGTTCGGCATCGCCGATGAGCGTCGTTTCGGAAGGGACTCCGGCGTCTTTGAATTATGATAACGGCAACATCGAATCGCCGTCTTCGTTCCCTGGAGGATTTGCCTCGTCTCCTGGATTCACGTTTGGTCAGCAGAGACGAGATGAAGATCCATCGCCACCGAATCCGGCGTGGGCGCATATCAAAACCCCTACGGAATTTTCACCGTCTATGTTCGCCGATACGCACCCGGGAGTTACGTCGACGACGATTTTCAACACCACGCCGCCTGGATCAGCGAATGGAACTTCGACGCCGTTGATTTTTCAAAGTGGGGGCTCAGACAGTGGCAATTTTAGCGGCAGTTCGACTAAGCCGAAATCATACAAGAAAGATAGTTACGGCAAAATTAATAGAGCAAAAGGCGGCAGCAGCAATAGTAGCGGCGGTAGAATGCACAACAGTAACAGTAGTACGAATAGCAATAGAATGCAGGAAATTCCGAGCGATGGTATGGAAGCAGCAAAGATAGCGGCACAAGTCGGGACGAGTTTCCGAGAAGATGGCCCCTTATCCCCGCAGGCGGTGTTGAACAATTCTTTCTCAAAAGTGACCATCGGAGGTGAGAGCAATAACATCAGCAGCAATAGTAGTAGTCCTTTTCCTACGTCTGCGTTCAACGTCGGTCACCAGTTTCATACGGACAGAACTCCAACTGCAAACGAGGGCGTGCGAAAACCATTCAAGAAGTTCGCGGTGAAGTCTCCGGGTTCACCAAAGTCGCCAACAACGACGGGTGGTACCACAAATGCGTTCGGGCGCACGATGAGATCGTCCCCTTCTTCTAGGAATAGCCCGCCTTCCGGGAAAGAGTTGGAGAAAATGGCAAACGTAGAAAAAGATGTGAAAGCGTATAAACTCGAAGCGAACGCATTGTTTCAAGAAGCGTCTTCTTTTGTGAATCAAGAAAAAGACGAGCTGGCGTTGAAGAAGTTCCGAGCTGCTCGAGATACGTACACGCGAGCAATAATCATGCTCGAAAGTATTGCACCGTCCCCGGACAAACACGGCAGTTCTTCATCGAGTGGAAACAACGGCACCGGAGCGCCGTTTCTCCCCACGAGACAACTTTTAGGCAGAGAAGCTGGAACGCTTTTGAGTAACCGAGCGGCATCGACGTTAATGGTTATACAAATAGAAGAATCGAGAGAACGTGCGAAGGAGATGGACGGTAAGTACACGCCGGATATGCTTTGGAAGTATCGCCAGAAAATCCAAGAGTGCATCGACGATTGCATGCGCGCAAGAAAAGCAGATGCGACGTACATGAAACCAATTTTGCGCCAGGCGAAATGTCACGAGCGTTTGGCTGATTTTACGGCGGCATGTGCGTGTTATACTACGGTAGTGTCGAGTTCGAAAGCTTCGGAGAAGGAAAAAGAAGAAGCGCGCGTAGAGCTTGAACATGCGAAGCGTTTAAGAATAATCTCTGATGTGAACTATCTCACCGAGGCGAGACGCGCGTTGAGGAAAATACCCATAAATGGTGGCGAAAGCTTAGCGCAGAACGAATTAATGGTTAAATCAGCGATAACAGACGCGAAAGATATTGAGAACAGAGCGACACACATGCCGTTGGACATCCGACAGATCGTAGCGTGCGTGAAAACAAACGCACTTATGATTTGTGGACAGTATAAAGAAGCTTTAGACATGTTGGAATCGTTCGACTTTTTCGCCTCGTCGTCTCCGACGAAGCAAAAAGGATCGAGGAACAAAAGCTCCCCTCCTCGCGTGGTGGAACTGGAAGACGATATGGCAGTCAGAGAAAACATAATAGAGATGACGTTGTTGCGAATAGTCGCGCATTACGGATTAGGTGATGTCGATGATTTGGAACGGTTTGCGAAACAAACGAATGGTTTCACCGGTCCACAGTTTGGTGCTCCGGAAAATAATCAATCTGAGGATGGTTCTGAGCATAAAACGTTCACCATGTTGGATACTTTCAACGCGATTCGTCCTGACTCTGGAGCTATATTTGCCGTTCTAAAAGATCAATACGACGCGCGCATGTGCGGGAACTCTGCGTTTTCGAGCGGCGAGTACCATGAAGCTGAGATGCATTACACGAAGTGTATAGCAGCGTCTAATTCATCTCTATCGAAACAATTTGTCACTGCCATTCTCTGTAACCGCGCCGCTGCGCGTATGGGCGCGCAAAAATACATCGACGCGATGCTCGATTGCGGTCGCGCCATCATCCTCGACCCGACGCGCGCAAAAGCGTACTCTCGACGTGCGGCGATCTTCTCCCATTTGCGTCTGTTTGACAAAGCGTTGGAAGATTTGATCATGTATGAGAAAACGGCCGGCGTGAATGGAGATCCCAGACAAATAGATGACGCCAAGAGTCGCACGAAAGAGTTGAAAGCGGTGGAAATCAAATTGGAACAGCAATACGGCGAATCGGCTCCGATACACGCCCGGGCCATACTCGGTTTATCCGACGACTCGTCCTCGACATCTCTCAGCGACAGCGACGTCACGAAAGCATTCAAAAAGTTATCTTTGCGCGCGCACGCGGATAAAGTTTTCCATCCGAACGAACTTCCTAGCCATTTCGTGGCCGGGAACGAGGACGTTCTCAAACTACTCACCGAAGACGCGAACAGAGTTTTCAACCATCTCAACGTCGCGAAAGACGCTTTGAAAACCTCCGCCGACCGGCGCTCCCACGATGCTTCCGAGTACCAATGGGACAGCACGGTCTCCGTCCAACGCCGACGCGCGTCCTCGAGCTCGAACTCAGCGGGAAGCCGTTACGCCGGTCGACGGGGAGCGTACGGCGGCGGCCGCCCGTCGTCCTCCGCGTACGACTCGCACTTCGAAGGCGGCGGCGGCTACGAGTATTATTACGATCCGTACAACAATTATTACAATCCGTACGGCGCTTCTTCCTCGTCTTCGTCGAGAGGAGGTCACGGCGCGAGCGGAAGCGGACGGAACAGGAGAAGTCATCGCAGGTAAATGGAAATGTCCCGCTAGCGCGGCGAGCGAGAGAGAGAAAATCACCACCTGACTGTGAAACAGTTGTTAAATATAAATTTGCACGCATTTGCAATTCCCCTAATAAACTAAGAAGCGCGCCGCGACTCACCCGATCGATCGATACGACAAAAATGACCGGCGCGGGCCACAAATCCGGCCACGCGGCGAACGTCGCCGAGGCGCACCGCAAAGCCGAACTCGCTCGAGAGCAAGAGGAGCTCTTATCGTCCCGAAAAGGTAAAGGAAGAGGCGAGGACGAGTTGGACGCCAGGGAGGTGAAACTGTTGGACGAATTGCGCAGGTCGTTGACGCCGCAGGCGCTGCTCGGGAAAGGCGTTGGAGCTTTGGCCTCGACGAGCGGGAAGAGCAATAATAATAACGCGACGAGAGCGAAGGGAATCGTAACGACGGCGATTCCGAACCGGAAGAGCATGCTGAAAAGCGCGGAGGTTGTTCACGCGGAGAAGGAGAAGAAGGAGAAGAAGAAGAAGAAGAAAAAGCGCGACAGAGAAGACGAAGAAGACGAAGAAGAACGAAAAGAGGCGAAGGAGACATGGGAGACGACGAAAACGAAAACGTACCTGAGCAGAGCGGAGCGAAAGCGGTTGAAGAAGAAGAAACAACAACAACTTTGATAGACATGGGAGACGACGAAAACGAAAACGTACCTGAGCAAAGCGGAGCGAAAGCGGTTGAAGAAGAAGAAACAACAACAACTTTGACATGCGCGACAAACGACGACAATTCATAGAGATTTAGAAGAAGAAGAAGCGTGTTACAATGTACTGTTACTTTAAATAGCGGACTTTATCCACGTGCCGTCGACATCGAAAACCCGCCTCGCGCGCGCGCGCGTATTTGAAAATATCTCAATCCTTTTTTAAGACTCTTCTCTTCTCTCGAATCGTCAGAAATTTCCAACTCGTAGAACGAGTTTATTTTTTCGAACGCGCGCAGAGCAATCAACATGGGCATCGGCGATGTCTTCACCGAGAAGAAGAAACAAATAGACGAGTGGTTGAAGAACCAGTCCACTCCGGTGGAAATCGCCGCGATATCGGCCGGGAGTGCCGTGCAAGGTACGCCGCCGTTGCTTTTTTTTTTTGCGTGTCGTCGTTGTTCTTTTTTTCTTCGCCGTGGCGGCGATCGATCCGGGAAAACAACATGGTTTCTTCCAAACGTTCGTTTGAGCGCACGGTTTTTTCATTCTCTGACTGAACTCATCTCTCTCTCTCTCTCTCTCTCGTCGCTTTGCGATGGAAAATACAGGCGGTGTGCTCGGCTACGTGCTCGGGACGGTGAATAAAAACCTAGCGGAACAAGCAGCGACGAACCCAGCGATGGCGAATCAGCCAGCCATGACGGGGGCCATGTCGGGACCTCCGCACGTGTTGGCGGTGAACTTAGCGGTGTTTACCGCCGTGCAAGGCGGTTTGACGTGCTGGATTAAGAAGATGAACAAATTTTCAGAGATTGAAACCGGGATGATGGCGATGTTTGGGGCTGGCGCGGCGTTGTCGGTGTCGTCGAGTTTGAGCGGGCAGAAGGCGGCTTTCGGAGGGCAAGACGCGGCGATACCTGAAGGACCGATGCAGATTGCGCAAGAGGCGGTGAAATCAGGCGCTTTGTTTGCGCTCTTGAACGGGGCTTTCATGAAGATTGGCCAGTCATTTTCTGGGAAGAATGAAAAGACAGACGTGTATTATTCGCACGCGGTTGGGATGTTGACGACGCTCGGTTTGGAGAAGTACGAGAAGAATTTTAAGAAAGGTTTGCTGACGGACGACTGTTTGCTTTTGTTGAACGATAACGCTTTGCAAGAGGTGCGAATCCCTCCCGGACCGAGGTTGAAGATTCTTAATTACGTGGCGGGGATGCGCGTGGCTCAGCAACATCAGCAACAACAGGCGATGAGTTTGGCCGTGAAACCGTAAAAGGAGAAGAGGACCTTAAATATAATACTAGTAAAACGAAACACATTAGAAACCAAGGGGGGGAGTAAGTAATACAACGCAGTAACAACAAGAATACAGCAGTAACATTATTTTAATATTAAGGATGATGATAGTACGATTTATATTAAAAGTAAGTAAATACAGATTATTTGAAACACAGTTTTTTCGTTTCATCATCTCCAGTCGAGCGAGCTTCTAGCAGAACCTTCTCGTCTCAAGCTCTCGTATATATTTTCAATCAACTTTTTTGTGGTGGTGGTGGTGGTATGTAAAAGGAAGTGAAACTGTTTAACACTTCTTCAACTTGGGAAGCGTAAACTTGTGGCGTAAAGTGGACGTCGTCACGGAAGCCTCCGTGACTCTGCCAACTTGTTGGTCAGTGTTGGCCCAGCGAAACTCTTCGTTCTTGGAGCCGTTGTAACCGACTCTTCGTAACCGTCTCTTTTCGAGCTCGATGCGCTCTTCGCGACGTTTCAACCCAGCACGCATCGCTTCAAAGAACATGAAGAAGATAGCAGAGTTGATACCATTTGAGAATGCACGAGGGCCAACACCAGTGAAGTACATGGGAACTTTGCCCTTGATGAAGCCAGCGGGCGCGTCTTTCCATACGCCTACGATGGCGTTGCCAAAAGATGGTCTCGAAGCGGCGTTGCACATCATGCGTGTCTTCACGACGTCCAAAGGCGTCGTCGCAGCAGCTGCGACGGATCCAGCGATCAAACCCATGGAGATATCCGCAAAAGCATCGGCCTCATCGTCGTCTTTGTTGAAAAAGTTGCGATGCATTGTTCGCAAAGTTTCATATGCGGCGAATTTGACTGCCATGTCCGGGATGTCTTCGAGCAAAGTTGGCGCATACCCCGTGAACAATCCTCTCCAGCCGGCAGCTTTCGTAATCGTCCCCGCGGCCGCAAAGACGTTGGGGTATACTCCAGCTTGCACGGAACGAATACAAACCGCGGCGGGTACTTTGACCAAGGAGGAACCCAAGGCGCCAATACCACCAGCCACGAAAGCAGTCTGGGAGACCGAATAGTCGGAATATCGTTCCAACAATTTCTTCGCGGCGCCGTAGAAAGCAAAGTAAGTGCCGATGGCAAGTCCAGCACCACTCGCGGCACCAAACACACCCTTGTAAAGTATGGAAAACTCTTTACCTACGGCTGAAGCGCCCCGAGCTAAGGCGACGCGTTTGCTTCCGCCATTCGCCATGAAGGAACTCCCGACGCCATATTTACCCGTTGATACTGCCTTGGCTGCTTTCTTCGCCGCGGCAGCTTCCTGTGCAGCTTTCCCCTTGCCAGCTAACGCTTGCATGCGGACTTTGACGGTATCGAGCGGGTGAATCGTCGACTGCGACGCGGCGCGAGCGCAACCGCCAGCGATGACGTCGTTCACCGGAATAACATTTCGCAACGATATTTTCGGCGGCGCCGAAGCAGGCGCAACCGAAGCTTCGACGTACCCAGACTCGGCAACTTTCGTCGCGGCGCCGCCTCTGGATGGTCTTTGTAATCTTGCCATTTTTTTCTTCTCTTTTTGTAGTAGTAGTAGTAGTAGCTGTTGTTGTTGTTGTTGTTGATTGGTTTCTTATGTGTATATATATACGTATAATAATATAGTTTTTCTAAAGTAGTTGTTCGTTCTGTCGTCCAACTAGCGTCTTGAAGTGTTTGTGTGTTTTGAACTTCTTCGACCGGGATGTGTATATAGATTAGTAGTAATACAGCGATTTATACAGTAAGCGAGCCTCTGAAACTATTAAACTAAACGCGAACGTTAAGATTGTAGTTGCCGATGCGCTCACCAATCGCCGTTGACTTCGAAAACTTCGAAGACACCACCTCCTCAAATAAACACCTCCCCAACGAAGATAAACTCAAGCCTATTCCCGTCCGCTTATCTGGTGGTTCCGGGTGTAAAGGTTGTAAGTTTTTGTCGTAAAGGTTAAACTCTTCTTTTCTCCACAAATGTTCTTGCTTATGCGCCAGCGATTCCAAATACAGATCTAAAACTCTGACTTGGATTTGAAATCTCGGTTGTCGTTGGAACGATTTGAGATTACCGGTTTCTCGCTGGTAGTACTGCTGCGCGCTTAAATTCCAGACGGAGTTTGCGTCTCCCGGGACTAAAACGACGGACCAGAGGAGTACCTAATGGAAGAGAGGGATCATCGAGCGTCGTCAGAAGAGATCATCAAAGAGAGAGAGAGGGAGAGAGAGGGAGAGAGAGGGAAGAATGATTAAAGAGAAAAAAAAGTCAAACGATTTCCGAACGTTTGAAACGAGTGGCGAGATTTCACCGTCACCGTTCCAATTTAAAAACGCGCGGAATCCGCCGCCGCAAGCGCGCTCGCGACCATCGCGCGCGCAAAAAAAGCATCGCGTTTCGCGCAATAAATGCATTCGCGTTCAACGCGCGCGCTAAAAATATATATATACGCACCTCTAACAGCGCTAAGAACAAAAGCGAATAAAAAACACAAACTCTTTTCGAGCGCAAGTGATTCAAGACAGACGAACAAGTGATGATGTCGTTGTTCTTTCTGTTTACGCGCATGGTTGGATCGACATTTACAATACTTTGAATGCCGACTCGAGTCCGTGTAAACAATTAATCTCGCGTGCTACTTGTGCGCAAACGTTTGCGAATGTAAATTCGTATTCTTCGGTTTGGTTGCGTGTTACGCGCGTCACCAAGTACCAAAATTGTGCCGCTTAAAATCGAACCGGCATCCGTTTTGCTCTTTTTTTTTGGTCCGTCGGCGACTCGAAAGCGAGGTGCCTTTGAGAAAAGGCGGGAAATTTTTCGCGCGCTACTACAAAATACTTCAAGTTCTTTACTACTAAAATTGCTAACTTTTAAGCTACAAGATGCGCTAGTGAGAGGTATCGTTTATGAACGCGTCCAGCTCCTCTCTGTCTACGGGCACGGCGCGACTTAAAACGTCCACGGCGCCTCGCGCGTTTACGCACACTTCGTCCTCTATTCGCGCGCCGACGCCGCGGAGACTTTTCGGTAAAGTCGCGTCGTCGGGGTCGAAATATAACCCGGGTTCGACGGAGAAACAGACGCCTTTTTCGATGGAAGTCGAGCCTGGGACTAGAGGCGTGTCGTGGGTGTCCATGCCGAGCCAATGGGAGACGGCGTGGGGGAAGTATTGGGCGTATTTGCCTTTGGAGAGGAGCGAGTTTTTGGTGACTGACTCTCGGCCGTTTTGCGACGGGAGTAAATCGACGAGGACTTCGCACGTCGCGTCCACGCAGGCTACATGTAAGTCGTGTAACGATACCGGCGTTTGCGAGCGAATGTCGCGCTCTAATCTCGCGAGCACTGCAGCTCTGACGTCGCACACGCGATCATACACCGCTTTTTGGTAGTCGTTGACGAACGAAGCCGTTTCCGAGCCTCCCGCCCACACTCTCGTGATATCTGAGACGTAGCCGTTCAATTCGCACCCAGCATCCATCAGACACAAATCGTTCGGATGGACAATTCTATCGTTTTGGTAGTAATGGATGATAGTTGCGCGATTGGAAGCCCCCATGACGGTTGGAAACGCCAGTCGATCGGCGCCGAGAGATTTGACCGCATACTCGTGCGCATTCATCAAGTCTCTCTCCGTGACAACCTCGTTCGTTCTCGACCTTCGCATGGCTGCTACGATACCTTCTAGATTCACGCTCGCTGATTTTTGCAAAAGTTTTAACTCGCTCTCCGATTTTCTCCATCTCAACGCCTGCGACTTTGTTTTCAACGCTTGCGTAGGGAACGCTCCGTCGGCGACTACTTTCAACACTTGATTGCCGTGCGCAGTCGTCGTAAACCGCTCTTTATCCATAAAAACTTTTCTCGCCGTCGTCGTCAATCCACTCACCGACGACGAATACAAAGAAGAAGAAGAGTTCAAAACTTTCTTCAAGTACTCCTCCATGTCTTCAATCGCCACCGATTCGTCGCACTCGAAAAACGCCGCCGCCGCCTCCGGGTGCGCTCGCCAACCGTTCCAAATCTCATCCCGTTTCTCGTATCGTCGCGTAAACAACACGTATCGCACCGGTGCATCTTCTCTGTCTTTCACAATCATCATCGCCGCGTGCGGTTGCATCATCCCGGTAAAATACATGAAATCAGAATCTTGCCGATAATGCGCCGTCGGGATGACCGTGTTCGGGTAGTGCGAAACGTCTCCGCTGAGCAAAATCGCAATCGCGTTTTCCGGCAAAAGTTTCCCGAGCTTTTCTCGTCTGGATTTGTATTCATCTCTCGACGTCCCAGGCGTGAGTTCATTCAACGTTGATTCGAACAAGTGCGGATGCGTTTCGGGCGTCGGCTGACCGATGCGGTTGATGCGATCGCTCTTTTTCGCCGCTTCGTGCTCCTCCGCTGCGTTTTTGTCTGAAACCGTACCGGTGGGTTCCGCGAAGGAGGAGTAGGAAGAGAAGAGAGAAGAGAGGGCGATGCCACGGCGTCGTTCCGAGGAGGAGGACGAAGAGACGGACGAAGAGGTAGACGCGAAGCGAGAGCGCATCGCCCGACGAAAGATCGTTCGCGCGGACATATTGCGCTTCTTTTATAGGGAAAAATGTGAAAAAAGATACACAACTGTTTCTTTTATGCGCGCGTCCGAGACTCTATACCGCATCTTCTAAACAACAAAGCTACTACCACAACTAAATTCTCTAAAACGACTAAGTTGTAATCTAACTCTACCAATTTTCAGGGACGAAGACTTTCCTGGCACTTTCCAACACTCCAAAAAACGCGCCCCCGCCGAGCGAGATCCACGCGACTCGAGGACTCGCACCTCGGAACAACGCCTTGGCGCCTTCCTCTCTGACGATTCTCGTGCCGCAATCCACGACGCCTCTGAGCGGGTTTATCGTGCACGTGTCCGTCATTAACCTGGTTTTGATGACGTCTAACGGCGTGGTGACGAAACCGGTGATACCACCCGCGGTGGCGCCTAAAACTGTCGCCTCGGCGCGCGTGACTTCGCCCGGCGTCCGTCCTCGCCACTTGGCATACGCAATCTTCGCCTCTTCATATAAACTAAACTCGATGGCATCGAACGGTAAATCTCGAATTAAAAACGAACCGTAACCAACAAACAATCCGGCTATACCGCTCGCGCGTAAAATTCCTCCTAGACTTTGCACTCTGTTCCCAGTTTGCGCTCTCGTCTTGATCACTTCCGTCGGCACTCTCACGACGCTCGACGCCAAACATCCCGTCGCGCCGGCGGTAAACATCGCCACATAATTTTGCTCCGGCGGTAACGTTCGCTCCAAATACCGCTTCGTCGGTTCGTACGCGAGGAAAAACAACGCCGTGGCTGGCGCGCACCCGGCGATATTCTTCGATAACCCGTTGAACACGCCTTTGAAGAGATTCGCTTTGTTGTTGGCGCCCAGAAGTCCCGTGCCGCCTCGAGCGGCTTGCAAACGCGTTTTGATGGTATCCAAAGGGTAGAACAAAGTCTCCACGAACACCCCGGCGCAGACGCCAGAAACGGTCAAACCGAGCAGCGTCTTCGCTGGGATAGTTTTCGATCGTCCGTCGCGATTAACGTTCGCCGCGTTCATCGCCGGCGTCTCCGACGTCGCCAGCGTCGCTGTTTTTCCAAAAGATAAAGCGGTTGTCGCAGACGACGACGAAGAAGAAGAAGACGAAGCCGCAGAGGAACGAACGCGAGACGACGACGACGACGACGACGCGCCGCCATCGCTCGCATCGGTCATTGTTGTTTCTATCTTCCCAACTCTCGAACGATATCTCTCTCTCTCTCTCTCTCTCTCTTTGTTCTTTCCCGCGTCGTTTCTCTGACTAATGTCTTCAAAACTTTTCCCGGGAAAAAGACATGAGTTGAACACACCCCTGATGACCGACAACGAAGACGACGACGACCTGCGATGCACGTCCGTCCTCATGCTCGGCGAAGCGATACAGGATGAAACGCCGTTACTCGACGTCGCGACCGCGGTTGAATCCGCGGTGCACGCGTCGTTATCTTCTTCGTCTTCGTTGTTAGCGTATAAACAAAAAGTTCGCTTTTTAGCCGCGAACATAAAGAGGAACGAACGAGTGCGCGAGAGTTTGCGGTTAGGCGTCCTCAAACCGTCCGAGGTGGTCGAGATGACGGACGAGGAGTTCATGACGGACGCGATGCGACGCAAAATTGAATCCATAAGAGTTAAAATGGATAAACAGAGCGAGCGAGCGGTGTTCGCGGACGGGATTGAGAGTAACAGTTACGTCTGCAAAGAGTGCAAAGGGACAAAGACGAAGTTTATACATCTGAGCGATACGAGAGACGTGAGGAAAGCGGAGACGTGGGGGAACTCGGACGAGGAGAGTAAGGTTTTAGTCGTGTGTTCGACGTGTAAAAACGAGTGGGTGTGTAGCATATTGTAAAAAAGCGTCAAAGTTGTTATTATTTACACAAGGTGACGAAATCGTAACCCACGATGAATTTTCCGTCGCGTCGGATGGTCCATCGCATGGCGTCGTCCCAAACGGTCGCGTTTTCCGGCGCGTTGCCGTGTAAGGCTTTCTTCATGAGCTTCTGCCAGAACGTGTCGGCGTCGAGTTTACCATCCTTTCCGCTCTTCTTTAAGAGCTTTTTAGCGAGCGAAGACCAAGGCGCGCTTTTGGCTTTCTTCTCGTCCGCGTCGTCTTCGGGGACGACGTCGCCGTCGAGCGCGATTTTTTTGCCTTCGAAATCGTGACCGACTTCTTTACCAGCGCTGCTGAGTCCTAGACCTCTGTGCGACGATTTCGTGGTCGCCGTGAGGTGCGCGCGTTCGAAGAGTTCAATTTGTTCGTCTTCGGTAAAGCCGAGTTTGTTCTTGTTTTTGTTCGTCGCGTCGTTGTTATTACCCGTCGCGTTATACCCGTCACTATCTTTCCCGCAACCTTCTTGACAAAACCCGAACGCGTGTCCCCACCAATCTTTCGGTTTCGGAGGAAACGTAAACTTCGTCATCACCATCTCGTCCGAAGGCGAACCTTCCTTGTCGCTATTTTTACAATCGCCCTTGTCCTTCTTCTCTTTCTTCGATGATTTCTTCTTTTTCTTCTTCCCTCCGTCGTCATCATTTTTCTTACTATCGTCGCTATCTACTTTCTTATCGTTGCTACCATCGCTATCGTTTCTATCGTCGTCGTCATTGTTGTGATTCGCTCTCACTTCCTCCAATCCGCCAAACGCGCCGCCGCCTAAAATCGCGTTCAAATCCTCGTAGCTGTAATTCCGCATCTTCTCCCGCTCTCGCTTGTGATACCTCCCCGCGTGGCCAACCGCGCTTCTGGGTCGTTCCGGAACGTCCATCTCGTCTTCTTCTTTCTTCTCGTCGTCGTCTTTCTTCCGCTTCTTCTTTTCCTTCTTCTCCTTCTTCTTGTCCTTCTTTTTGTTGTCTTTATCGCCTTCGTCGTCCTCGTCCGCATCGTCTTCCTTCTTGTAATCCTGCAATCCTTTCAAAACGGATTCGAAATTCTTTGCGTTTCTCGTCCAATCCGCGCCGACGACTCCGGTGTTATCTCTCCTGTCCGTGCCTAAACCGGCGTTGTGTTCTCGCCTCGACGCGTGCAAATGTTTCTTCAATCCGCTCTTGTTCGGGCCTAAACCGGTACCTTCTTGCCAGCCTTGCTTTTTCAAGATGCGCATGCCAAACGAGTGGATGTCTATGCCTTGGTACTTTTGATTGATCGCGGCGATTGGCGCGTTCGTCGTCGCCGCGGATGTTCCGGCGGTAGCGGTGGCGGCGGTTCCCTCTCTCATTTTTTCCAGTGAGTGGCGGCCGGTTTCCCCAAAAAGCACGGAGTCTCTCTCTCTCTCTCTCTTTTTGCGCGCGCGCGCGGATGCTCAACACTACGTCTGAACAACAGATGTCGCGACTCGAATCGTCTGCGACGCGGCGAGACCTGCGAATAACTCCGGGATCGCGATCGCGTGCGCGCTCGGGAGTGTGTGCTTCCTTACGAAGAAAAATTGAGGCGCTTTGTTTTGTGGTTGTTGTTCTCGGATTTTAGAGCTTATCAATCTTATTACAAAAATGTGTTAACACTCTCCTGTCCTCTCGCGCTCACGAAAAGAGCGCCCTGATTTTTGCTTCCGCGTTCAACTCTTCGCTCAGCTTTTCTTGAAAGTTTGAGACGGCGTCTGCGTGCACTCGCGGCTTTTTCTTTGGCACTCCGAAGGATTGTTCGAAGGCGTCGGCGGCGGCGGCTTCGGCGCGGACGAGATTTCGGAGAGCGTTTTCGTCGTCGTCGGCTTCCTCATCGCGTTTGGAATCGTGCGAAACTTTTTCTTCTGCGAATTGGTCGTCCTCCTCGTCGTGGTCGTCGGATGGAAAGTGCAAAGAGATTGAAGGATACTCCGTCAGCTGTGTTGGAGATAAATGCGAGAGAGGACTTCGCCCGCGCTTCTTTGCGGTACTCGTCCCAATGTCGATCGTTCGCTTCTTACTGCTCTCAGAAAGTACCGAGTGCGTGAACGCGTCGCCGCGGACGTACGCTTTCACGTTTGCCGTGTTCGCGTGCAAAGAGAGCGTTCGCGATTCACAGAGCGAAAGTGCCGTTCGCACGCAATCGAATCCGGCGCGTTGGAGATGTCGTCTCGCAGCTCCACTAAATTCCGAGTCCTCCAACGAAGCGACGTACTGAAGCAACGTTTCAAGAACGTTTCTGTTGTTTTCTGACGAATCCGCCGGCGGTCGGGGAAGTTTTGCTCTATCGAGTTGGTCGATTAAATATGGCACATCTTTACGCCAAAGCGGGTCTGGGACATTCTCAAAGAACATTCTCTTCTCTTTGTTCGCGTACGCGCTCGATAACTCAACGTACGGCCAGAAATCGTTATCTTCCTCGCAAGCCTCTCGTACTTTCTCCTTCACGTTATCAAGGGCTTCATTGAAAGATTCAACGACTACTTTGAAGTCCATCAAGGAAATATTTTCCCTAGCGTCTTGCGTGTTTGAGGAATCAGCCAGTACTTTCCGTTCGAAATCAGTTGCTACGGGGGCAAATTCTTGCTCGAGCACTTCTGCGAGCGACGTTTCGATACGATTCGGAATACCGGTGAACGCTTTTCCGCATCTTTTAATTTGGTTTTCGAGTTCGCGATTGATTTTTTCAATGAACAACGCGTCTTTCTTCTCCATCGCAGACTCTTCCGCTTCACTGGCCGCCGCCGAGGAAAATCGCGCGAAAGCGTCGTCCACGCGCATAATCAAAGCTGACGACGGTACTCTCGCCTCTCTGAACGCTTTTTCGATCAGTTTCTTCGATGAACTTGAGCTATGATCTTTCCTCGACGCTGCGATAACTAAAAGAGGCGCATTACCACGCTTCGTCACGGCGGCGAAACGTCGCAATCGATGCACTTCGTTTCTCGAAATTTCCTTCATTTTCGTTCGCGGATTTTCGTATAGAGACGAGCAATCGAGCACAAAGCATCCAGCGGAGAGACCGGCGACTTGTTCCTCATACTTTTTCTCGTCTTTTTCCTCGTCTTGTTGCGAGCGTGCTGTCCAAGATTTACCCGGAATGTCTCTAATAACTACCCAATGAAACGGCTCTTGCAACGAAAGTTTCGACGCATATGACGCTAAAACCGTGCCTTCTTCTATGCTGCTTCTGTTTGTCACAGCTGCGCTTTTTGATAATTTTGCCCGCAACCAAGCCGCAACAGCTACGGCATTTGGTGATCTCGTGCCTCTGTGCACGGACGGAGGTTCGTATTCCGCACCGCTACATAAAACGAATTTCCAAATGCGTGTCCGCCTCGCTTCACCTTTTCCAGTCGCAGCAAACGCGCGAGTAGATTCCAAGATTTTCGGGACATCGAGCGGTCTCGCGAACGAGGAAGAGACATCGACCAATGTTGTCGTTTGTACAGCAAGCGTGCGAAGGTAAGCTTCGTCCTTCTCTTCTCTTTCGCTTTTCGTCTCCTTCGGTATCGACAACTCAACGTTTCTTTTCCTAAGCAAGTTGCGCAAATCGTTCGCCGGAGCTTGCTGCTTCTGTTGAGTGGAAAAGGTTGGAGAGGCAAATGTCGAAGGCGACGATGCCATCATGGATAAAGCTTTCTCTTTCCTTCTTAGCGCGATTTTCTCGTCTTTTCTCGTTCGCCAACGCCACAGAAACAATTTCAAAATCGCTTTTCGATTCTTTCGAAATCGACGCAAACGAATTGCTTCCAGTCGTTCTCGCTCTTTGCGTTCTTCCTCGGCTTTTTTTCGCGCCAGTTCAGCTTGACGTCTCTCCTCTTCGCGCCTCTTCCGTTCTTCCTCTAAGCGAAGCTTTTCGGCTCTTTCAGCTTCCAAGCGTATCCGTTCTTTCTCTTGACGCTCGCGTTCTAGCTTTTCTTGACGCTCGCGTTCCAACTTTTCTTCACGCTCTCGAATCTCCTCCTCGAGCTTTTTCGCCGCTGCTTCCTTCTCAGCGCGCTCTTTCTCAGCGCGCTCCTTTTCGAGACGTATGCGCTCTTCTTCTTGTTTCCGTTTTAATTCTGCTTCTTTTTCTATGCGTTCTTTCTCTATGCGTTCTTTCTCTATGCGTTCTCGTTCAGCTTTTGCGCGCGCTTCTTCTTCGCGCTTCTTTGCTTCGAGCGCCAAGCGGGCTTCCTCCGCCTTCTTTGCTTCAATAGCAGCTTTCGCGCGTTTTTGTTCCGCTTCGACTCTCTGAATTTTTTCCCGCAGCTCTTGAGCTTCTTTTTGTTTTTTCGTGAGCTCTGGATTTTGATGCTGTTGTTGTTGTTGTTGTTGCTGCTGCTGCTGCTGCTGCTGCTGCTGCTGCGGTTGTCCAGCCTTACCTTCGGTGGCAATTTCGTCGTCTCGAACGATGAACTGTCGATATTTGTGATTGGTATTTGTTCTCACCAGAGGTGACTTTTTCGTCTCGAAATCTTCACTTGGATGCGAAAACGTCGTCGTGCGAAACTCGACGCACTTCCCGTCCTCTTGATGTAGAACGACTCTCAAACCGTGATGCAAACAAAGCGCTTCTGTTTCCGTTTCGCTCGCACGAAAAATCCGCGCGAGCTCTTTGATCGAGAACGGACCTTTTGCCATGCTCTGGTTAAATCTTTCGAGCGTTTTAGAACGAATTTTGACGAAGTATTTGTGCAGGACGCACTTTTGAACGTAAGTCGCTTTCTCAACCAACTTGAAAAATTTCGCGCAGTTCACGTCGATGTACGCACTTCTACACTCTAGAGCGAAATTAACCGAAGCGTGGTTTAATATCGCGTTTCTAGCTGATCTTAAATCGCCTAGCATTTCGTGAGTGGACACAGAATACCTCCCATGCGAGTCAATGCGCAACAACAATTGCAACGCGAACATTTCAGCCTCGTGATCGAGCGGCAACGCTTGCTGCTTCGCTCGATGGTCATCGTATATGTGACGCAACGTCGTTAAAGTCTTCGTGAGTTGCTCAACGTTCAAATGTGAATTGTGACCATCTGGAGATATTGCCGTCGCTGCGTCTTCACAGAGTTCGTGCTCAGATATTATTGCGTAGCGGACCATCTGTTGCAACGCGCTCGCTGCGAACGCATCGTACATTTGCTGCAAACTTAAATCTTGTCGAACAGAGCGCAAACGATCCCACAGAAACTTCGATTTTACGACAAACGCTTCGGGTCTTTCATCGAGAATACGCCACAGATGCGTCATTGTTTTCGCTAAACCGAATTTAGTTCTCACCATGTCTGGCTGCACGCCGTCTACAATGCGCGTGTACTTTTTGCAACACAAATCGACAGACGTTTTGTTTCTATTTGATGCGTCTACGCGCTCGAAAAGTTCCAAGTCGCCTTCTTCGCTCCGTCGTTGAAGCTCGGATGTTGGACACATTTCGTTACACGTCCCGGTGATGTGTTTTTCAGACGTCGCTTTGTGCAAATCATCCCCGAAATCTTCCGCCGTCGTCTTCCCCTCTTGCTTCCTGGGAACCGTTTTCCCGAAAGGAGACGATCCTTGCACCCCACCACCGAATGGTCCAGTCTTTGGCAAGGGAGGTGCGGTTGCATTCGCGCCTACGTCGCTTCCGAAAGGAGAGAACGAGGGCTTTGCAGTCGCGTCTGGTGTTGTTCCAGTCGTAGCGATACTACCAATTTGTGTCCGAGGCGCTGGAATTTTCAATCCAGACGCCGTCGTTTTCACCTCGTTCAAACTTCCTCCAAAACTACCACCTCCCATCGATGCTCCTCCGAAACCGGATTGATTCTGCGTGTGTGCTTCCTTCTTATCTCCACCTAGCGCTGTAGCAGCGGTCGCATTCCCACCACCGAATGGCGCGAATGGAGACGACGACGTCGTCGTTGCAGGAGCGAATGGAGACGCGTTCGCGTTTAAGTTTTGCTGCGCCGGTTTCGACACCGGCGCGCCGAAGAGGCCGCTCGTATTCGCATTCACGCCTCCACTTCCGAACGGATTGCTGCTCGCATTGGTAGGGTCAGTCGACGATGGCGCGCCACCAAATGGCGATAGATTGGAGGCGAACGGCGAGTTCTTGTTCATAGTAGTGGTGGTAGCGTTGTTGGTATTTAATCCTCCATTTCCTCCCCCGAACGCGGATCCAAAACCGCCGCTTCCACCGCCAAAAGGCGCAGCGGGAGTAGGAGCCGCCGTGTTTCCAAACGGACTGCTGGTGTTATTGCTCGCGTTTTGTACATTCAGCGATCCAAATCCTCCACCACCACTACCACCTCCAGACGTCCCAAAACCTCCGCCAAACACAGACGACGTCTGCGCCGTCCCGAAAGCAGTCGAGGTCGTCGTCGCGCCGGCGTTTCCAAAACCGGCGCTCGAAGTGCTTCCAAAACCAAACCCACTAACACCACCAGCACCACCACCACCGAACGGATTCGCGCTCGCCGCTGGAGCCCCAAACGGAGAAGGCGAAGACGAAGGCATCGCGGCGTTGTTGTTGTTGTTATTGTTGTTGCTAAATCCTCCACCCATGCCTCCGCCTTGAGATTGTTGATTGAAACCGCCGAAAGGACTGTTGTTGTTGTTGTTGTTGTTGTTCGCAGCACCAGCAGCACCTCCAAAAGGCGACGGAGCGCCGCCTATTCCAAACCCTCCACCACCAACACCAACACCACCCGCGCCAAAACTCCCGGCGTTAGCGTTCGCGCTCCCGAACGGAGAAGACGACGCGAACGGGGTAGCAGCATCACCACCGTTACCATTCGCGTTGTTGTTCTGTTGTTGATTGAATCCACCGGCAGCAAACGGAGACGGATTTTGATTCCATCGCGAGTTATTATTATTATTATTATTATTATTATTACTATTGCCTCCCCACATGACTCTCTCTCTCGGGTTCTCTTTTCTCCCTTCTCGAACGGCCGCGCTACCGCATCTCTTCCTGCGTTTGCGTCCGCGCGTGTGCGTGTGTGTGTTTTATCGGCTCTTTCCGCCTTACTTTATATAACGAATTCGGTTCGCTCCTTTTTCTTCATTTTTTTTTCGGGAAAAAACAAAAAAGGAGAGAGATGTCATCGTCAACATCAACGTCGATATCGAGCGCTCATCTTCTCGCCGCGAGGAGAGCTGCGAGGAGGAGCGAGAGGACGATGAAAACCACCTCTTCTTTTTCTTCTTCTTCTTCGAGGCGGTCGTGGAGACGCCGAGGGATGACGACGACGACGACGACGATGATTGGACGCGCGCGGGTCGACGACGACGGAGAACGAGAGCCACAAACAACGTCTCCAGAAGAGGAGGAGGAGGGAGAAGAAGACGTCTATCGAAGGCCACCGTCGAATCAGTCTCTCGGCGCGCTCAGTCGAATGGAAACGGTGAGTCAGAAACCGCTGTTTACGATTGGTGTGTTCGCGGACGCGCAGTACGCGGATAAAGAGAACGGTAGTTACGGCACGAGGAATAAGTACTTTCGAGATGCCAAGGAGAGGCTGAAACGGTGCCTGAGCGAGTTTAGCGAAAACGCGGATAAGTTGACGTGCGTGATTAATTTGGGAGATCTTTACGACGGTTACAACGAGGACGACGGGGAGAACTTGTATTTTCGAGACCAGACGAGATGGTCGGAAGAGGTGAAGGCGAGAAATATGAGAGAGTTTGAAGAGATGGTTGAGATCATCGAGACGAGTTTGTCGAGAGATTTGCGACTGGTTTCCGTTCTCGGGAACCACGACATGGCGGTTACCAGAGAGGTGTTTAAACAGAGGATGAACATAGGTAAGGAGGATTATTACAAGGTGGATTTACCGCGGAATTGGGTTTTGCTCTGCTTAGACACCACGGACATGAATCCGAGGTATGTGGAGGAGAACAGCGAGGCGTGGAAAGAAGGACACGCGTGGTTAGCTTCCAAGACGGAGGAGTTTAAGAAAAGAAACGCAAAACCGTGGTCGGGTGGTATCGCGAGGCAGCAATTTGACTGGTTGAAGCAACAGATCGACTTAGCCGAGACAGAAGGGAAGAAAGTTATCGTGTGTTCTCACAACGCCCTGGCGCCTGGAGCTGCCAGGGAAGGCATGGTGGCCTGGAACGCCGACGCGATTAGTAGTTACTTTGAATCCAAGTCAGAAACTGTAAAGATGTGTGTTGCAGGCCATGACCACCCAGGTGGTTATATAAATCGCGGGAACGTGCACTATTGCACGATTGAGGCCATGCTAGAAGCTGATTGTGGCACGTCGTATGGGTACCTGGAAGTGTACGAGCACGAGTGCATCTTGAGAGGCGTCGGTGCGTGTAAATCGAGACGAATGCGCACTTCCGAATGGGGCAAGTTTACGGGCATTGCCAATTTTGGCATGTTAACTGGAGACATCGATGTCGCAGATTCCAACGCGAGAGAAGAGGAAAAAATAGCGGATTGGATAAACGAACAACTTCGATCGCCCACCTCCTCCTCTTCTTCTTCTTCTTCCATGGACGACTCGGATGATTTGATTATTAAACGATAGGCATGACCAACATACCGCGATGTATAATAAGAACGAGAATAATAATAGTAGTAGTAGTATGATGTAATTGTATATAGTATTAAACGAGCAGATGACGATTAGGAACAGAGACAAAAATACATTCGAAACCGTTCAAAAACTTATTCGTCTTTGGGAATCTCGCCGCTGACCCAATCCATCCACTTCGTCGAGTCTCTCCAGTCGGCGTATTGGAACGCATCTTGGTTTTGGAACGACGCCCCGGTACCGTGCACTCCCATACCTTCCGCTGCATGGCCGAACTCTTCCTTAAAGTTACCCGGCAAGTTACGTCTTCTCATGTTTTGATCCCACTGACGGTTCCACATGTTGTAGCCGCCCTTGAGACCGACAATATTCACGTATCCCATCTCGTCGAGAATTTCCAACGCTTGAATCGCGCGATCTCTGCTGTCCGAGCACGAGACGATGATCTTCGCCTCCTTGTCCGGGAAAGTCTTCTCGATTTGCTCTTTGAACGATTCGTTCTTCGATTGCACGTACACCTTCGCCCCGACTTCCGCGTCGTACTTTCTCACCGCGTTAATCAACGGAACGCAGTGAAATCGGTTCCCAACTTCCTTGTTCTTTCTCGCGGTCGGAAAGTTCCCGACAAACTCAATCTCAGCGTCCGATCGAACGTCCAAAACATCGTAACCATCCGCCGCGAACAAGATCATCCCTTCCAAGTTCGACGCGATCCCTTTATCCGGGAACGCCGCGATGACTTCTTCCACGACTTCATCCGTAAATCCTTGCTCCGGGTAACGATACGGCGTCGCCAAAGCTTTCGTTCGGACGGATTGCGCTCTTTTCGCGACCGAGGAAGTCGTCTTACCGACGACGACGGCGCATTTCGTTTGCATCACAGAGGCAGCGGCTGAAGACATTGTTGCTTTGTTCTGAGTGTTATTCTTTGTTGTGACGGAAATTGATCTTCTTCTTCGTCTCGGATTGGATAATCTCCTCCTGCGTGTGTTTACGTGGCTGTTACGTGGCTTCGAAAGAAGGTCAAAAGATTGGTGTTTGAAACCCTAAATTTTTAGATTTTTTTTGTTGCCGCCTCGTTCTTCAAAAAAGCTCTCTCTCCCCGCTCCAAACACAACTTTGAGAGAGAGAAGCTCGTGGCGATGCGTCACCGGGTCGTCGCTTCGAGCAAAGCGCTGCTGCTGCGGAGCGCCGTCGTCGTCGCGGCGAAAAGCGGAGATCGAGGACTGCTCGCGCGTTCGATAACGCATCATCATCCGCTTCACGTTTTCAAAGAAGGAGGAGGAGGAGGAGGAGAATCGAGTTCTTTCGCGTCGACGACGATGCGCTTTTTCTCCTCCTCTTCTTCTTCTTCTTCTTCTTCTTCTTCTTCGAACGCGACCGTTTCGATGAACAACGAGGAGGAGCGACGAAAGCGATTGATAAACAAAATGCTCTACCGCGCGAAACAGAGAGGGTTTCTCGAACTCGACGTGGTCGTCGGAGAGTGGGCGGAGAGAAATCTGAACGCGAAAACGACGAGCGATGCGTTTTTGAGCCAGTTTGCGATGGTTTTGGACGAGGAAAATCCAGATTTGTACTCGTATTTGACTGGACAAAGCGAAGCGCCGAAATATTTGAGAGAGGAGAACGAGGCGTATAAAGAACTTAAAGCGCACGTGATGAAGTTTTTAGACGAGAAGAGCGACGAGAAAACGAGAGCAAAGTTTGGGAAGGAATGGGTGAGAGGATGGAACGACGGCGGCGGCGGGAACCAGTGAAAGTCGCGAGGAGTTGTTTGTCGCGCGCGAGTAGATCTCTAGATAGATAAATAAATAGATAAATAGATGAATTAGATGTGTGTGTGATAAACTTATGTATTTGTATCGATTAAATCAAGCTATGAAAAAGTAGTCTTCCCGTTTGCATGTTTACTAGAACAAAGCTTCGTGTATATATTAAGTGAAGCTAACCAACTTTTTATTAATAAGCTCAACACCTCTCAGTTGCATGATCAAATAAATATTACTGTATATTACTTAATCTGAGGTGGTCTTGTTGTGCTTCGCGTCGTTCGGCGTGAAGACTTCGTCGTTGTTCTTGATCCAGACGTACCAGTAAGCCAAAGCGACCAAGACGATTTCAACCGCCAAGACAATCAAACCGTACTGGTAGGTCTCCCAGTCGTCTCTGAAGACCGGGGCGAGAGTGAGGGAGAAGACAGTCATCAACTTGATCAAGATGTTCAAGGCCGGACCAGAGGTGTCCTTGAACGGATCGCCGACGGTGTCGCCGACGACGCACGCCTTGTGAGTGTCGGACTTTTTGCCACCGTACACCTTTTCGTTTTCGATGTACTTCTTGCAGTTGTCCCAGGCGCCGCCGGCGTTGGACATCATGACGGCCAACATAAAGCCAGAGGCGATGGAACCCGCCAACAAACCACCGAGGCACTTGGCACCAACCAACAAACCGACGGAGATCGGCGTGAGGACGGCGATGATACCCGGCAAGAGCATTTCGTTGATGGAGGATTTGGTGCACGATTCGACGCACGCCATGTGGTCGCACACGACGCCTTCCTTGCCTTCCAACAAGCCCGGAATGGTGCGGAACTGGCGTTGGACTTCGACAATAATCGCGCCCGCGGCTTTTCTGACGGACAACATCGTCAAAGCGGCGAACAAGAACGGAAGCATAGCCCCGAGGATGATGCCGGACAAGACGTACGGGTCCGTGAGCAACATGTTCTGGGCGAGGCAGAACTTTTCTTCGACGCCTTCGCCGCATCCGAACGGAACGTTTTGGACGAACGCGTTCATCATGGACAAGGCAGTCAAGACGGCGGAACCGATAGCGAAACCCTTACCCGTGGCCGCGGTGGTGTTACCGAGCGCGTCCAACTTGTCGGTGCGTTCGCGGACGTAGTCCTCGACATCCGGGGACATTTCGGCGATGCCACCGGCGTTGTCCGCAACCGGGCCGTACGCATCAGTCGCGAGCGTGACACCGAGCGTGGACAACATACCAACAGCGGAGATGGCGATGCCATACAAGCCACCAATGACGTAGGTGGAAAGGATTGTCAAGACGATGACGATGGTCGGCGGGAAGACAGAGATCATACCAATGCCCAAGCCTTGGATGATGACAGTCGCGGCACCACCGGCAGAGCCGGCGTGCGTGATGGATCTGACCGGAGTGTACGCGTAAGACGTGCAGAATTCCGTGGCTTCACCGACTAAGATACCCGCGACGAGACCGATGAGGACGCACGCAAAGTACTTGTAGCCCAACTTGGAGCCGTTGAACAAAAGTTCGACGGAGACAATGGTGAGCACGATGACGAGGACAGAGGAAGAGTAAACGCCTCTGTGCAACGCGTGGAGCAATTCGGATTGGTCGGCGTCGTCCTTCGTGGAGACAGTCCAGAAACCAATGGTCGCGGCCAAGATACCAAAGCCGGCAACCCAGAACGGCAACGCAATTTCAGCGTGAGAATTCGCCAAGGAAGCGCAGGCAATAATGGAACCGACAAACGATTCGAACAAATCAGCACCCATACCGGCAACGTCACCGACGTTGTCACCAACGTTATCGGCAACAGTGGCCGGGTTACGGGGATCGTCTTCCGGAATGTCAGATTCAACTTTGCCGACCAAATCGGCGCCGACGTCCGCAGCCTTGGTGTAAATACCCCCGGCGACTCTCGCGAACAAAGCGATGGAAGAGGCGCCAAAGCCAAAGCCAGACAAGTATCTGATCGCATCTCTCATGTCCGGATCATAGGTGCTGCCATCGGGCGCACCGTTGTCTTGACCCATGGAGAACGCGTAGAACAAAACGACCAAACCGAGGATACCGAGCGCGACGACGTAAAAGCCCATGACGGCGCCGCCGGCAAAGGCAATCTTAAGCGCGGAGTTCAAGGACTCTTTCGCGGCTTGCATCGTCTTGACGTTAGTTTCCGTCGCAATCTTCATGCCCATCCAGCCGGCCAACGCGGACAAGCACGCGCCGGACAAGAAGCACACGGTGGTTTGCCATCCGCCCTTCTTTTCGGAGTAGTCCACCGGAGAACCCGATTGGCCTTCCAAAATGCCAACAATAAACGCCGCGCAGACAACCACAAACGGCACCAAATACTTGTATTCAGTCTTCAAAAATGCAATAGCACCTTCGGAAATTTGGTCCGCGATGAACAACTGCGGTCCTTCACCACGCGGGGAGGCACGAACTTTCTTCATCAAGACTGTAAATTTTTGTTCACGAGGACACGATTAGGAAAAGGGGAAGCGAAATTTTGGGGTCAGCAACAGAGAGCATTAAACGGTCTCAAAAACGACTCCGAACGCGATGAAGCGATCGCCAAATGGTGCGCGCGCGTTTTGGTTCCGCGCTTTTCGGGAAAAGCTTCTCTTAAACGCGCACAAAGGACCGAAAGAAAACGATAAAAATTTCGATCGTCATTTTTTCCGCATTTTCCGCCGAAATTTTTCGCGAGTAAACAAAAAAAATAATTAACGCGCGTACCTCCAATCATCATCAACGCCAAGATGCCGCCAAAGAACGGCACCGAGACGACGATCCCAGGAGAGATGTCTTTATCCGCATCGAAAACTGCCATCGTGAATTTGAGTTAAATTTCGCAAACCTACGACGGGTGAGTTTTTGTATTTCTGACGATTTCCCCGATTGGTTTGGTGGCTGAGACGCGCTTGTCGGCGCAAAAACGGGATATCGGATTCAAAATTGGAGGGTTTAGGGTTTAATTGGTGAAACCCTAAAGTAAAAAATTGTTAAAAATCAGAAGAAGCGCGCCGCGCAAACGCGAGAGGGAACCCGGCGTTTTAGTAAATAAACGAGATAACGACGGCTGGC
>Ga0182090_1152714_pt1 | contig 30746 bp, 8 predicted proteins | sample 041ome_24_FD_127767 | JGI IMG/M metagenome (GOLD analysis project Ga0182090, IMG submission 127767) | Metatranscriptome of coastal salt marsh microbial communities from the Groves Creek Marsh, Georgia, USA - 041408BS metaT (Metagenome... | ecosystem: Environmental > Aquatic > Marine > Intertidal... | reverse complement strand
CTGACTTGTTTTTCTTGTTCTACTTTTCAAAAAATAACAACGCGCGCGCGCGAACACAGGCTGACGAGACGGACAACTTCGCTCCGACGGCGTCCATGAATGTCGGTCGCAACTCTTCCGCGGAAGATTTGCGCAAGAGCACGTACTGGAACCCGCAAAAGAACTCGAGCGGCGGCGCGCCCAAGTTTTTCGATCCGTCCAACGAGAAGTTGTACGAGGCGTACTCGCAGTTGCACACGCTGGCGCAGGAATTCGATAAGCCGTTCGATTCTCCGGCGGTGTTAGTCGTTGGGCATCAAACGGACGGTAAGAGCGCGTTGGTGGAAGCGTTGATGGGTTTTCAGTTTAACCACGTCGGAGGTGGGACGAAAACCAGACGACCGATTGCCATCAACATGAAGTATAACCACAATGCCGTGGAGCCTCGATGCTACTTGGTTAAAGACGACACGTTGGGCAAGGAGGAAGAGTTGTCCTTGCCAGAGTTGCAAGCGTTCATCGAGAGCGAAAACTCTCGATTGGAGCAAGAAAACTCGTTTTGGGCGAAAGATATCGTCGTGAAGATTGAATATAAATACTGTCCAAATCTTACGATTATTGATACGCCGGGGTTGATCTCCGCTGCGCCGGGGAGAAAGTTCAACGGCATGCAACAACAGGCGAGAATGGTCGAGAACTTGGTGCAAGCAAAGATGCAAAACCCAGATTACATCATATTGTGCTTGGAAGATAACTCGGATTGGTCGAACGCGACGACGAGAAAGGCTGTCATGGAATGTGACCCAGAGCTGCGCAGAACTGTTGTCGTGTCGACCAAGTTTGACACGAGAATCCCACAGTTTGCGAGAGCTGCGGATGTGGAGATGTTCATGCACCCTCCAAGACACTTACTTGATTCTCCCGCTATGTTAGGGGGTGGGCCGTTCTTTACGTCTGTACCGAGCGGTAGAGTTGGTTTGACCCGAGACTCCATGTTCCGCTCAAACGACCATTTCAGAGAGGCGGTTGTCCAACGCGAGCAAGCAGATATAGTCGAGTTGGAAAGAAGATTAGACAGGCGATTAGAACCGAGTGAACGTGCTCGTTCGGGTTTATCTCAGTTGAGACACTTCCTCGAACGTCTGTTGCAACAAAGATACTTGGACAATGTCCCGACAATTGTCCCGGTTCTTGAAAGAGAACATCGCCACGCATCGAACAAGTTGGAAGAAACCGTCGGTGAGCTCGCAGATATGAACCAAGACAAGTTGAAAGAGAAAGGAAGACAGTTTTACCAACACTTTTTGGAGAAGATTCCAGAATTGTTGAGAGGTACGCTCGCGGCGCCTCCGAGAGTGTTTGGCGAGACGTTGTCGCACGAACACATTCGAGGCGGCGCATTCGTCTCAAATGACGGTCGCCCAGTGAGCAGTGAAAACCCGATACCGAACGCCGAAATGCGATTATTTGGTGGCGCGCAATACCACAGAGCTTTGGAAGAGTTCCGCCAAATCGTTGGCGAAGTGCAGTGTCCGCAGGTTTCGAGAGAAGATATCATCAACGCGTGCGGCGTGGATGAAGTTCACGATGGGGTCAATTACACCCGAACCGCGTGTGTTATTGCCGTGAGTCGAGCCAAAGATACTTTTGAGCCATTTGTGCACCAGTTGGGTTTCCGTTTGGCGCACATCGCTCGACGCATGTTACCGGTTGCCATGTACTTGTTACAAAAAGAAGGGCGAATTTTAAGTGGCCACGAAGTCTTTTTGAAGAAAATCGGTGCCTCGTTTGCCAAGTTTGTGGACCAACGCGTTAAAGAGTGCCAAGAGAAGTGCCGTGAAGATTTGCTCTCCACGACGAACTTTGTCACGTGGTCTTTGCACTCTGGGAACAAGTCTGGCTTGCGATCGGTGTTACACCCGGATGCCAGAGTGGATGAAAAGAACTCGTACGGAGCGACCTCGGGCATGTCCTCGTCATCCTCAAGAGATTTGGCCAAAGTGAACCCGAAAGATCAAAAGTTGATGGACTTGGTCGAAAATACCTTGTGGAACCGCAACATGAAGGAAGTGACATTAGATGTTGTCGACCTGTTGGTTCGTCAAATCTATTCGGGAATTCGCACGTATGTCGTTCAATCCGTGGAGTTGAAATTCAATTGCTTCTTCTTGATGCCGTTGTTGAACGACTTCTCGCACCATTTAAGAAACGAAATGGAAGATGCGTTTGACGTCAACTTGGACTTAGTCTTCAACGTAAAGAACGTTCGTGCTGCTTTGGAAGAAAGACAACAAAAGTTGGAAGCTGAGTTGGAACAAATGGAACACATCCAAGCGAAGTTTGCGAGCATTCATTCGCAACTCGAGGTGCACTCTGGAGCTTCACCGGCAACGGTTGCGGCAGCACAAGCGGCCAGAAATGGAACGTCGTTTAGAACTGCTGCGGATCGTGAGATGCAAATCTCGTCGGACTCGGTGAGAGCCGCGCAAGAGATGGAAGCCGGTATCGCGCACGCTAAGGAACAGTTTGCGCACTATTCTCCAACCAACGCGGGTGTTCGTCAACAAGGTAAGACGATGAATTCGCCGGGCACGGTTCAATCTGGTAGATCCGGTAGCCGAGGTATTTTGTCGCCACGTAACATCTAATACGTGCGGTTTCATCCTCTGAGAAGAGGAGACGTAAAAGAATTGTATAATCCATTGTTCCCTCGAGGCGAATGATAATGCGCTGGCATTCGCTTGACGAAAAGTTTTATGTTTGTGTGTGTTTGTGTGTGTGAAATGTGTGTGAAAAAGGCCTCGAGCAGTAGAAAAGAAAAAAGAACGAAGCTTAGACCCAAAGGTTCTGATGATGTAAAAAGCTCGAGAGCAATAAGATGTTGTTTTTAATATTTATACTCGATTAAAATTTATCTACATCAAATCAATGAAGATGCCCCGTACCCTCGATCATGATTCGGTCTATACCCAGTTTGTCTCGCTTGACCGTAACTACTTCTCGCTGCAGATCTCGAGGGAGGCCCAGGTGAATCTGATGATATCCCCGTTCCTCCGTAAGACGTTTTATAATTGTGCAGATTCGAGTTTTGGTTGACGTCAACGCGAATGCTATTCATCGCTTCCGCTGGAATCAAATTCCCGCGTTTAATATCCCACAATTCTTCTGGTCGCGGAGCATCGAACCCAACTTTTGCATGACACATCCCCAGTGAGTTCACTCGCCAAATCGAACATGGCGCGCCGCCACTTCCTTCGTTACTCCATACCATCTTTGGTGCGACCGATGGACGTTCGCACCAAATTTCTGGAACGCACCGCACGTTTGTTTCGGAAATCGAAGGAGCTTCTGGACTATTTGTAAACACCATACCTAAAGCAACGTGACCAGGCGGGGCTATTGGTAACCAAGCAAACAAACCTGATGCTTTCCATTGCTGCGCAAAAATTTGTCGAAACCGGACCGGTAAGGGAAATAAGCGCTCAATCATTCTCGGCATGTTCTGTGAACCTGTGAGCGCGAAAGCGCTACCGTCGTTCACTTCAAACGCAAATGCCCCATCTGCTGCTGGACCACCTCGACTGGAGGAAGCGAAATACCCAATATTTATGCGCTCCTTCTTAGATAATTTGGACACGTCTGAACTTGACGCAAAAGCGGCAACTACACCGTTGGGGAACCACGTCGTGCCAAATTTTCTACTCCCAGTGCCTTCCGAACTCCAACTGCGAGTGAAATTTTTATGATGAACTAAAGACACTGCAAAGTTCCTAACGACATCGCGCGTAAGCTTTGCATCTGCGGCGGCATCTTTACGCAATTTCTCTCGGTCCGACTCTTTGTGCAAAGATTTCGCCGAAATGTTTGCTCGAGCATCTTCAATAGCAGCCGCTCCAAACGCATGATTATTGCGCATGGCGTTTGAGCCTCCCATCAAATCACCAGTCACAGCTGTGGAGCTGCGCGGTTTTTGCGAATGTGAACTACTCACGTCGCCGGAAAGCCAATCTTCGAAAGCAAGCATTTCCGGTTGTGGAGGCGCAGCAGGAGGAGCACGAGCAGTAGACGCAGTTTTCTTGCTACCTAATCCAAATGGATCATCTCGAGACGGAACATGTCCGGACAATTTCGTCGCCGCAGGCGTCGTTTTTTGAGGCGCAATGTCTGGTAGCGTTGCCGCCATGCCCATGGACGCCCAATCTCCTAAGCCGGTTCCGTCATCAATGGAGACATGCGCAGTTGTTTGCACAGCTTTTTTCTTGTGCTGTTGAGCCGGTTGTTGATCGTATCTCGGAAGGGGAGGACCGGCGCCACCGAGTAAGTCATCGATGCTGTTGTTCACCACCGCTGGTATCACGTCTCGATTCGATGGGAACTGAGACTCCATCATCATGTTGTTCATACTTACGTTATCATTCCTAACTTGATGATGCTTATGGCCACCACCGGCAGCGTTCACGCGATCTTCTTCCTCCCATTCTTTTTGCCAATCGTCGTCCGGTCCAAATGCGATTTCGAATTCCTCTCTCGAGACGACGCCTGTACCTGAAACATTGACTCGCTTCGCCAAATCCAACATTTGAGTCGGCGATAACTCGACGCCTAACCAAGACAAACCGCCATATAAGGATTCGTATGATAACGAACCAGCACGTTCAACGTCAAACGCTCGGAAGCAATCCAACAATCGCATCCGTTTTCTCTTCAATTGTGCACGCACGCGGGCGGTAAGTGCGCGACTGGCGAGTAGATGAAACTCGTCTGCCGTTGTCAACGCTTTCGCTAAAGGTGTTTCCTGCCACGGAATCCTCGGACGACGTCGACAGTTCCGGACGGCTTCAAAGAAGGCCGCGCGTTTTTCGCAAGGTGCTTCTTGTAGCGCGCGGAGGAGCAAGGAAACTTCTCTTTCTTCGAAATCGAGTTGCGAATCGAGAAATCGGAAGCACTGCTCCGCCGTTGCTCCTTGGAACACACCAGCCGGAGTGTATTTTCTCGAGCCTTCCAACAAAGTTCCACCGGCAATTCGCAGCGCAACTTGCACGTTCTTGAACTTGACGATATCACCGTTCGATTGCTCGTCGCAATCGGAAAAGTGCATGGCGACGCGAATCGATTCCGCTTCAGCTAAAGAAACGCCTACATAATATCGACCGTTTTGCAAAGCATAAATATTCTTTTGACGAATGACTCTCTTCAACTCCTCGAATGTAACGCCAGCGCCCGATGAAGGCAAACCAAGCTTTGCGGCGTCTTGAGCAACTTCTTTTGCTAGTTCGGTCAAGCGCACTTCGTCATCGTCCACGACAGCATCGATTGCTCGCAAGACATCCTTAAGCTCTCTTTCATTCAGAGCGCCAGTACCGCCACCATCAAACATCGAGAAGGCGGCTCGTAATGCGTCTTCTTGCGCCAGCGATAAACGATTCTGTTGTCCATTGCTCGAAGAAGCTTTCGTTAAATCACTGGCTAATTCGTCTAGATCTGGAATCAAATCCATCACAATGATTGAATTCTTCAATCGTCGATGGGCGTTCAATGCCCATCCAGGTTTGAAGTAATTCCTACTCAACCAACAGTAATCTGGAAACGGCAGTGGATCGGTGTGTTTCAATTTCATTCCGGGCTGGTATACTTTAAACGTTTGCATTTTATAAAACGGTAAACGTTGAGGCTCGGCGAGATCGTCCAACTTCCACGCAATTTGTGTTTCGTCATCCCGAGAGTATTTCACTACCGCCGCGGATTCTTCGATGATTTCTTCCATCTTTTCTTCTTCCTTCTCTTGTTCTTGTTCCTGTTCAGTTTCCTGCTCTTGCTCGTTTTCTTGAACTTGTTCTGATTGCAAAACTCTGTCGATGTTCGCACCTTCGAAGCCGAGATCGCCGGAGGCTTCTGATCCATCATTATTTGCGGCTGCTATGGCCATGCGTTGTTTGGCTTCCAACGTCGCTGCCTCCATTCGCGTGACATCGGCGACAATGTTCCGTAAATGTTCCTTCGCTTTCTCGTTATGCATGATGATGTGCTCGTATTGCCTACATAGCTGCGAGAGACGTCTTGAAGCTGACATTTTTTCGGGGATTGCGTTTTGAACAATAAACGTTACGCGTTCCCGAAATACATCGAGACATTTTTGCGTTTCATCGGTACATTTGTGGGAACCAACCGTCATGTTTCTTTCCAGTAAGAGACGATAGGCATGCTTTCTCCAGACATTTGCGGCTCTTTGTTCAGCTAACAAACCCGCTTGTACATTTTCTGCGCGCATAGTGTTGATGGTGAGCCACGCCAAGACGTCTCGTAGTCGCATCCGCTCTGCTTCATCATCAGTCATGGATTGCAACTCCGCGATGCGGGTTTGCGGCAAACGGCCTTCGCCAATGGCGACTTCTGTAGCAACGAGCTTGGAAACTTCAGGAGTAATGATCAGCTCTAACGTTTGTCCATTTCCTAAGCCACGCATACGCCATGCCCCCTGCGCATAATCTCGCAAAGTCATATCTTTGCCTAGCGTCAACGCCGCTCTCGACGCTGCAGCTTGTTTGATATCCATCCCAGTCGTGTGCACCTGGTCATAAAATGAAAACCTTTTCGAATACGGCATGGCAGCAACGCGTGCTAAAGGAATCACTTCCCATGGTCCACGACGCATCAAAATCATCTGCGCATCATTCTCATCCAGAAACACGCACCCTTCTGCCCACTCTAGTCCGTTTTCCAATAAAAACTTCGACACCGCACGGTTACTTTTACCTGTAATCAAAGCGCCCGCATCAATCAGTGCATGTAAAGGAGGCTCTGCAGTTGCAATAGTTTTCAAAATATTGTCGACGGTCCAGTCAGATGACATATCTTGACATGAAACCACGGTTCGGTCACTTAAGGTAGCCAACACTTTCGCATCTGTCCCCAGCTCAAATTTCGGCGCGCCCAACTCGGAAGGGAGTAAATCCGCAGGAGTTCCCGAGAAACCTAAACGCACAGGGAATAAAACGTCGCCACCAAGCTCTTGACCAGTCGCGGAAAGTTTCATGCCTTGATGCTTTGCAGTTTCCGGAAACACGAACGTGTCTAAATACGTTTCAATGACTTCTGGAACCATTCTCAAGAGTTGGTACAATTCTTCAACCTGTTCGTGGTCACGCATATCGACGAGATTTAATGGCCACGTTTCGTTTTCGTCGTTTAACCATGAAGGAGACGAATGGAAAGAGGCATCTAAGGACTGATTCAATTCAACGTTTGAAATATCCGCGAGTAGTGCATCAAAGCCGGAAACTTTGCCAACGTTCAGATGCGAATGCATACCTTGATGCGCAGATTTGCGCCTTGCCTCTAATTGCGCTTTAGCTCTCGCTTCACCTCTCACGGATTTGCCGGCTAATCGAACCCAATCCGCCCATTTCTGCGAACTCGGTCGTTTTTGTTGAGCGCCAGCCTCGTTCGAGAACTGCTCGAGCATAGCTTTCAAAACAATCTTAAAATCAGATCTGCGCAAACCTTCAATACGATAAGCTGCAATTGTAAGGCCAATGACCACGTCTGGGTGCGAAAATTCATTCGTTCGCGAAGGTATATCTTTACCAACGAATGGTACCGCTAGCAGTCTTCGCGATAAAGGCACCGATGCTTGCGTCCATTCCTCCAAATTTTTCACGTCGTGCAACGTGAGCAAGCCAAAGGTTACACGATTGATTTTGGACAAGACGTGAGGGAGTAGCGCGTTTAACCAGTCTCGGGCAAGATTTGCCATCTTCACGCCTTCATCTTCAGCTTCGCGTTGTAACTGCGTCGAAGCATCCCTATCGCCTCGTAGTAAGAACGCGAGCGACGTTTCGTCATCCATGTTTCTTAACGCACCGTGTGCTCTTAACCATACGGAAATCCACCTCGCCAGGAGCGGACGCAAAGACTGATGGTACCATTTTCGATCCAACACGCACACGTGAGGCACTGCTTGAACTGCTTTTTCCTTGATCGCATCTGTAATTCGAGTGTGAATTAACTTCAAAATCTCCGTCGCTTCTTGTGAACCTTGAGCTTCCTTTGTTGAAGGCATAAATCCATTTGTCTCGTTGGATAATGAAAACACGGCATCCAGTAAAAAAAACGGCAGTTTCCAGCGCAAACCGTCACCATTTCTCGATTGGCAAAAGTCTAACGGAATTCTTTGCCCTAATGGCCAATGTAACTCGGATTTCAACGGATGTAAAATCAAATCAACTTCGTCTAGAATGAGGAGACCTTGATGGAAAATTTGAAAAATTTCAGCAGCGCAAAACGCCTCCTTTCGCAGCGCCTCGAGCTCCTCTTCCGACAATGCTCCGGCATCGGCGACGCGCTCGGACCTCGATTTGCCCCTTCTGACACCAAACATTTTCGTAACGATATCCTTCGACTGTTTTAAAATATTCGAGTTCATTCTTGATTCTTCAAACGCTACGTGTGATTGATCGAGTAAGTGCAAAGCTTCGAGGAACTTCAATGCAAGTGACTTCAACGCCGTCGGTGAGGTGATGACAATAGCTCGTTCGTCTCTAGCTTTGCGCATTGCATCGAGCAATTTTCCGTCGCTCAAAGTAGTATATCGATCAAACTTTAGAGTGACCACTGACCTTCGGATAACGCCCGAATAGGATTTGCGCAACGTGCCTCGCGAAAATTCAAGCAAAGCGTGCGGCACAACTTGACATACCATTCGCGTATCAGTCGCAAGTAAATAACCGAGTAATGGACAAACAACGGTGGTTTTACCTTCGCCCATAAGCATTTGCGCGCACTCGCCGCCACCTCTCTCCGCGGATTGAACAAACTGTTTCGTCAGTTGAACTTGTCGCTGACGCAAAATAATAGCAAGCGAAAACTCAAACATCAACAATCGGGGATCGTACGTCAAATACGTCAGCGATGGCGTCACCGGGGTTTCCGCAAACGGGTCATGCTCGTTCGCTAGTGTTTGCTGCTGCTCGCGACTCGCCGCCACGCTCTTCTTAAAATACGATCTTTTCTCGCACAACATTTTTGCCAAACCTTTTGCGCGTAAACCTAAATCTAAAGCTAGCGATGCCTTCCCATCGCGTTCAACAGTTTTAGCACACTTCGATAAAGCTAACAACGTGTCTGCCGCTGCAGCGGCACATTTCGCACCTTGTGCGGCTCTAGCGGTTAACAGAAGAGCTTGCGCAGTAAAATGTAACGCCTGTTTCACCTTTTCCGAACTCACCCCTGGGGTTATTTTCAACAAATTCTTCTCCCCGTGTTCACACGCCATCGCTTCGAGTAAATCGTCGTACGTGGCCTCGGCCCATGCGCCCGAGCGTCGTTGCAAACCTAGGCGAAGCATCTCAAATCGAACAGTTGCAGATCTATCCAGGCCATTGGCCGTAGCCGTAGCAACCATGGCAGCTTCTGAAGCAGCTGCACGATCGAGCGCAACTTGTTTCGCTAACTTTTCCAATATCGATCGCAGCACAGCTCGAGCGTTTATCGATGCTTGACCAGCCTTGGACGCTGCCGCTTCGATAGCAATTTGCTCGCAATCGAGGGAGGTAAAACCTTTCAACGTGAGTTCATTCGTGGACACGTTTGCTAGATCTTGTTTTTGTTTTGCAATCCTATCCGCGCTCGATTTCAAATCTTGCCGTAATCTCGTCAAGGTCTGTTTCGCTATTGGTGTAGCCGCAGAAGGGTGTCTCGACACGTCAAATGGCAAACCTCCGGAACCATTTTCTAAGCAGCTTTCAATCGCATCTCGCGCTTGGTCATCCTCGACAGGCACTATTATCGTCGCTAAATCGATAACAGCTAACGGTTGCGAACTTAAATAGTTCAAATCCACGTTTGCGAGATTATTCGCGCCGTATTTCTGCAATACTTGTGGATCATTCTCGAGTGGGTATTTACGTTGTCGTAACGTTGCCGAAGCAAATCTAGGTAACGCCCATCTCGACCCATTGAGTAAAGTTTGATACCACGCATCAATCACCATTTCACATGCCGGAGGTGAAACGAAACGATCGCCGATGAAATTCATTTGTGACGGTAAACGGTTTCGATTTTCTTTTAAATACGGTTTTACACGTTTCAAGAGTTGCCCTACCGCACCGTCTTGCGTAAACATGGCCGAGAGTTTGACGCCCAATGTACGCTCTTCTGCGCGCGGGCATTCCCTCGCGATGTCTGCATTTGCTGCCAATACGCGTAAAATGGACATCAAAGTTCCAATTTTCTCACTCTGTTGTTTTGGCACAAATCGTAACAAAGCCCTACCCCATCGATGAGGGTCGTCACCTGGTAATACACGCAGCTGCACTGTGCTCGTGAGCAATTCAAAGAGTAGAGGGAAACCGTGCTCTTTTTGTAACGCCAACGAACCCCCATCAATCCATTTATTGACGGCATTGAGACCATTACTACCATTGACAGATACATCGTCTGGTCGAGAATAGCTCGACGTCCAGCCGGCGAGTTTTCCAAGCGGACCGTCGCCAGTGATGGCTTCGTCAAAGGCGGAAAAGTCTTCGATAGAATCGAATTCGCTGTGTTCCGGCATTGGCGGGTAAAAGAGAGGAAATCCTTGCGATTGTCCTAAACTATTGTTCATTTGATCATTCATTAACAGTTTGCGCTCATGATGAACGAGCAAACGCAAGTAACTTGCTCGATTCAACAGCAATGGATCGGCGGCAATGATTTCCTCGAGCGTCTTCTCGTCTCGATTTTTCCTTCGCGTTCTGAAACTTGCACGCTGTGCTTCGGTAACTCGCGCGCTTGCAGTAGTTTGGTCAACGACATCCAGTTCTTCTTCTGCAGTTAATCGGACGTTTGCACTTATTGCGCGCCAATTTTGGACGTATTTCAAACACTCGACGGATTCGTTGAAACCTAAGCCAGCTAAACGATCCATCGCAGCAGTACCCTTAGCAGCACGGAGAATCTTAAGCCTAGCCGCGCATGCATCTGGGTTTGGATCTTCAATAGCGGCTAGACCTAATGCGTCCCATAGCTGCGCTTCTTCACTAGTTGGATCGTTTTCGCATAAGAGTAAGTCGACAAGTTTTTTCACATCGTCGTATCTTCTGGCAAGGAATCGCATGGTGCAGAGATACAGGGCTGAGGCTAAGGAATCGCACACCAAATGTGCATGCGAAGCGTGGACAGTGTACACGTAATGTTTCGAATCCCCGACAGCTTCATGCCACGCAACGTCCCAGCGATCGACGATGACGTCCGCGCCCAAACCTTTACTCGCACCGAGTTTCGCGACGGCATCAATCGCCGCACGCCTTGGCGCGGCTCCAGCCGGTAACAAAACTGCGAGCTGCCCGTCGCGAGCTTCCAACAACATAGCGTGTGGTAAACCAGATAGCAAGCGATCCAACATCGGTGTTCTTGCAGACGCTAAAAATAGACCGGCGTGCTCTTCGCATTCTAACCGCGTTTGCGAACTCGAAGTCGTGTCTTTTACCGCGTGGAAGGAAATACCTAATCGAGGCAGTTCAACTCTTTGTACGGGGATGTATTCACTCGCATCGTTCTTCTTCAAGCCACTTGTACTTTTATCGACCCAGACGAGCGCATGTGCTAAACCCTCGACGGCGGCAATAGATCTCGCCAACGCTTTTAACGGATTTTGTCGCGTTTCGTTCGACTCTGCGCGTGGGCTCAATAAGTTCGACACGTCGTCGCTTTCGCCTTCCATCTCTTCAACAGAAGAGGTGTGCCCTGCCGCAGCATATAGCAAATCGACGAGTACGAGCGTTCCTTCGGGCATGTTCTGCGGATCAAAATCAAAATCGCTCGCATCTTTCGTCGGCATTGGGATTCTATGAACGATGCCTCGCGCGTCGTCAACAAACAACCCGGTTTTAGAAGTACTGGCCGTGCCGCTAAAAACTGAATCAAGCGCGCTGACCGTAGGGTCTTCCTCCGCTGGCGGTGGCGTGGTACCTTTAGCGCCTTCTATTTGGACGTAAATCATCGTTCGTGGGTGTTTAGCTGTTGGTCTTGCAGTACCGTACAAATCTCCGGTAACTTCTGATCGCCAGAAAGAGTAATCTTGCAACAACGCTTGCGGGATAATCCCTCGCAAGTGCCTTTCGGGAACAAACGCTTGGCGTCCGAGTTTGTTTGAGATGTGTCTCGTTACCACCAAAGACTGCACTCGAGAGCCTAATCTTACTGCAGAAAGCAAAAATCTTTCGTTCGGGTCTTTCAGACTCGGCTCTCCGTCTGGGTCAACATCCGCAAGACACCACGAGGCGTTTGAGGCAAACACCAAAGCTCTTCGCCAGCGTCGACCAAAAGACTCTACGCGGAAGACTTGTACCAATGGTGGATCTCGCACGACGACAACTTCGGTGAGCAGCTTATTAGCGTTTTCTTCGTCCGCGACGGACGTTTTTGGAACCTTTGTTGCTTTACCCCACCACCACGAAGATTTTTGTACCTCAGGCGCAACAACGTCTGGAGCGCCTACGCCTCGCAAGGTGGCAATTGGTCCTTTGAACGTTTCGGAAGGAAGGAACAACTCAACGCCTTTCAGAAAAGCCGCGGCTGGGCCGTGGATAATCGGTTCTAAGCGATCCATAATCCATCGTTCTTTTTCAGTCAATCCCGATCCAGAACCAAGTCCAACTACGCTCAAAACGTTCATAACTTTTGCACCCGCGTTATTGCCGCCTGTCGCATATGGGCGGGTAAAGTTGTGCGTCGGCACGCGAGGATCTGGATCCCAGATTTCGATATCGTGACGCAGGCCAACCAATCGAAGCCACTTGCGATGTTCCGTGTTGCGCACTTCTGCGCAGTGAACTACTTCATCGGAAGCATCGAATTCGGCAAACGGTGATTTTTCGTCTCCTACTTTCGCGCCAGTCCCGTCCGTGTTATTGGAAACTGTGGCAATGATGGAATTGGACTTCGAAACGGCGAGCAAACGTCTAAACGAATCGTCCTCGTCAACGTCCTCGTCTTCTTTCAATAACCTCTGTCGAAACTCTTCGTTGCGTTCTTTCAATACAGAGTCTAAGGCGGCAACAAAATCGGGCAATTCTCGAATAGCGTTTTCGAGCGGACGTAAACGGTTTCGTCGGACTGTGAACTCACCGAGTTGGCAATTCACCTCCATCTCCGCGTTCTGCGTCGTCGTCGCTAATAACCATTCCCCGTAATGTTCACCGTACTCCTCAAGTAGAATCTTTTTAGTATTTTCCGTTTTCCTTTGCCATTCTTCTGTACTTTCATCTTTTGGATGTGCCACGAACCGGCCTTCGCCAGACAGACGCCACCCTCTTGCATTTGCGGAAGCATCCATTGCTTCTTGCTGCAACGACGAACTGCCTTCGCGCGTCGTCAGCGCTATAACGATCCCATTCATAACATCGTTGCATTCCTTTTCGTTTTCCTTAGCCCACGCGAGCATGTTTTTGCGTTGTCGTTGGAACATATCGAAAATCTCATTCGGTGGGAAGCCTAAATCCATCAAGTTTTCCCCGGTGTCTTTCGCTAGTTTTCTATCCATAGATTCAGAACCGTCTGGTGTATCCAAAAAGACATGGTTAACGAATATGTACGCTTGCGCAGTAAATAAAGTCGTAGCCGCGTCCAGATCGTAATCTTCTGCTTTCGTCCAGTAGTACGTGTACGCCAAGTGTGCGTGCAACGCACACGCAGCTCGGACAGCGCCACATTTTGCCGCTCGGTTCAACCAGCGTCGAATAACTGGTCGAACGCGCGCGGAGATGACTTTATTCACTCTTTCTTTTGCATTTTCTAGTGATTTCTTCGATTTCGGTGGTGGTTGGACGCCTCTTGTTTTCATTTTCGGATCATCAATGTGCTCTTGCTCCATCAGTGTCGTGATAAACGCGAGCATTCGAGTTAAAGCTCGAGTGGCGAATAAAACTCCCGGGACGGCTGGGGCATCGTGCCTTCCTGTGTCAAGTTCTAAACTTAAAGCTAGCAACTCTTCTGCAGCATCAATCAACGGCGCCGGTGCGTGAGAGAGCTCATGGAATAAAACTCCACAAGGTGTCGCCATGTGCTGCCTCGTGCTCGCGGGGATTTCTTGAGGGACAAACACTAACCCGGGCGGCTGCCATGGACCAGGCTCAAACAACACCGCATCCAAAACTTGCTGGATTTCGTGCGAAGACAAAGCGCGACAACGAGTCGCGTCCGCAAAGAGTCTCAGAGATAACGGGACGCGAACCATCGGTGCTGTCAAGTACGTCAACAAGAGTTCCGATTCGCTTGGTTTGAGCAAATCGTCAAACGTTGGCAACGTTTGTAAATGCAAAACGTCCTCCTCGGTATCGATTCGCGTGCCAACCAAGTTAGATGGATTCCCTCCAGAAGGTGGACACCTTGGCCGCTTATCACCGATCGACTTAGCTAAGAACCCACCACCAAAGATGGAGCGAAATCCATATATCCTCTTCTTTTTTCCTGTTTTCGTGTCGATGTCTTTATCGGCAACCATGCGCAACTCTGGCGCCCACGGTGCCACTCGCATTTGGCGATCGAAAGCGGTAACGTTGAGGTTATACGCTCCGGATCTTTCGTCACGCTCAATCTTCCAATGCAATTGGGAATCCCGAAATTTCCATCGACGCAAGTCTGGAAGCGAATCGCTCGTCGGTGCCATCAGCGCTTTGAACATGAAGACAGAGTCTCGCAATGCCACGAGTTCCGGGTAATGATCCGCCATGTCTCTGTTTTCGCACGAAAAGTAATTTGACAAGGCATCTGGCGTCCGTTCGTAACCGATCGCTAACGCAACTTGATCTAATAATCGAGCCTCTCCTGGGCCAAAAGTCATGCCTTGTTGGTCATCTTCCCAACGGAACAAAGTATGTGAAGATTGAACGGACTCGGTGAGCGAATGGAAGTAATCTAAAATTTTTGTCAATTTTGTCATTCTTTCCGGGCAGTGAAATCGTAAATACTCCGCTTCCACGGAAAATGGACCGGTATCAAACCCAAACATTTTCGTCGGGCCTTCGTTTACACCATCGTAGTGTTCGCAGAAAACGCTCGGAAAATCGCACGGTTTCATTCTCAACGTCGCATCGATAATTGCCGCCATGCACGATAATGTCAATAATCGATTGGCATCAAACGATCGCGTGGCGGAAACTGACATCGACGCCGTGGCAAAATGTCTTAAGCATAAATTTAAAGACCGTGCGAGCTCTAATTGCGTCTCATATTTTGGTCTCGCCGACCGCCAAAAGCAGTGCGACTCTCTATCCTCGTGCGTCAACGGCATCGGACAAGGCAAGACGTGCACGAACAAATGTACCAACAGCGCAACTCTGTGCGAATACGAATTCGTTGTCAAATCGGCTTGATTGGCTAATATCGAGCAACAGTGCGCCGCTTTTCTCATTGCTAAAGCGGCTTCTTCTACGCTAGTGACTACATCTGGAACCATGGATAACTCGACCGGACGAATAATCGGCGGCGGTTTGGCGTCACCGGCGAGTAAATTCGTCCCACCTTCGAGCATGATTTTACCGAACAATTGCATGTTGCTCGCATCTCTAGGCGCTATGGGTGAAGCTAACGGTGGAGGCAGTAACGTCGGCCTTCGAGCGTTTGCGGCTCTTAGTCTCGTCGCTTCCACGCACTTCAAAATTCTCGCGAGGATTTCCGGAGGTACAGGTCCAACGTTGTTTACGTCTGCGTTTTGCCCTCCGCTTTCTCTCTCTAGCTTGGCTAATTTTTCTGCGTAAGGCGTCGCAAATCGAGCTAAAGTTTTACACGCGGTTTCTAAAGCTACGCACGCGGAAGTGTTCAAGAGTGAAATTTCAGAAACATTCCGCAACGCCTCTTCCAACATGACGTGTCTCACGCCAACCTCGACGAGCGCGTTGGCTCGCTTCGGCGGGCATCCTAAAGAGCACAGCGCACATCTCGCCGCTTCTAAAGCGCACAAGGAATATGATAGATCACCACCGGCTGGTTTTGGTGCAAACTGCACTGTTCGGAGCGGCGTAGGGCCAACCGAGGCGAATAAGGGACGACCATTCAACATTGGCAACACTTTGGCATAAATTTGGTCCTTAGCAATCTCAGCCGTTTTCTGCGGATGGACAATTGGTCTCAGTAATAAAGCCCACGTGGAAGAGTCTAAGCACATATCCATTGGAACTTCAGTCAATTGCGTGGTTATCCCGTATAAGAATCCATCCGAAGATGGGTCTGCTTTCACGGGATGATACTCTAATCCATCACCCGTGTTGGTCACGGAAAACACGAACGAGCCTTGCAATCGTTGTAAAGTGTAAATCAGCGCTCGACATTTTCCATCGTTTTGAGTGGACCATCCACCCGGGAACATTAATAAAGCACCCGGACGCATCGACCGCACTCTATCGATGAACACAGACAAGAAAGCAGTGAATGCGTTGTTATCTTGCGTCCCTGCGGGTATTTGTCGGCACAACAGGGTCAAATCATCCAAAGCTCTTCTCACTTCCATAATCGCGTTTGTCTCTGGGACCGACATTGGAAACTGCAAACTTCCTAAAGCTCTCGAGATTGTCGAACACGAATCGCTCATAGTTTCCAAAGTTTCCCGGATTGGCATTTTTTCATCTCGTATGCGCATTAATCGCTCGTCAAACCCGAGCGCATCGTCCGCCATGACATCCACAAACGCGATTTGCTCCCACACCGCTTCCAAGTGTGTGGGCACCCCGACGCCTCCCAACGGACCGGTCAATCCCGCTCTTTCCAACGCACCTTTGAAGAAACTTCTCCTCGCGTGTTTCGTTTGGTGTCTTTGCAACGAATTCTTCTTCTCTCCGCTACTTTTCCTCTTTCTCCCGTTCGCGTCGACTTCCGTATCGCTCTCGTCGTCGCTATTTCCATCCTTCTCCCCGTCCTTTGCTTTCCGGCTCCGCTCTCGCGCAATCGCGTCGCTCAAAGCTGTCACCCACGATTGCAACACTTGCTGATTTTCGCATTCGCATACGACCACATGATTCGATACGCCCGAGTTGATTTCTTTCGCGGAGACGTCCATCTTTGAGTAAAACGCGAACAACTTCTTCCCTAGATATTTACTTCCTAAACCGTGTTCCTCGAGAGTCTTCTCATCCTCTAAAGTCACAACGGTGCTCTTACTCGTCACCTCAAACGACCCTTTCGGTTGCTGCCGAAGGTGCGTCGGTTCGCTCGCGTAATATTTCAGCACGGATTTCTCCAACTTCGCGTTCGAACTCGCTCTTCTTTCTTCCTCCTCGTCTTCGTTATCGTTCGCGGCGGCACTACTAAACCGTTGCTGTTGCGTTTTTTTATCGTTCGCGAGGTGCAGTTGAAAATGCCTCAACCGCCAGGTGTTTTTGCCGTATAAATCTTTCCCGCCGCGCTTGGTGAGCGTTCCGGAGAGCACCGGTGGCGCGTGGTCCGCCATTATTACGGACGACGCTCTTTTTTTTTCTCGCGAGGCGCGTTTAAAAAGAGAGAGAGAGTTGTATCGGACGTGAGTTTCTATCCCACGATGAGATGTGCGTGAAAATGAAGAAAAAAGAGAAGAGATCGACCCGGCGAGAACTTTTTTCGTTTTTTTTTCCTACGAGTACGAGTAGCTCTCTCGCGTCGCTTCAAAGACAAAACAAAACAAAATCTCTCTAATTTTATCTACATCACGTCACTTTTTCTTCGATTCAGTCACAGTCGTCCGCTGCCGCTAAATCGGTCGTTCTTCGGGAAGACAGAGATCGGGGATACGGAGGAGAGAATTTTTTTGAGCTCTTTTTTCCTCTTTCTTTAATCTCTCTCTCTCTCTTTCTTTGTGAACTCGCCTCGAAATTTACTCTATAAAAAATGGGATTTCTAACCGCGCACGAACACGGGAAATCGAAAGTCCGACTCGGCCGCACGTGGAGAGACGCGCACACGAACACGCATCACTTCGTCGAATGGGAGGTGTGCGTGAGATTGATATCGCCGGAGATGGAGAAAGCGTACACGAACGGGGATAACGCGGGGATGACGACGACGGATACGACGAGGAACATGGTGCGTTTTATGTACAGTTATTGTTTCGAAAGGGCGGTGTTGTCTCCCCTAATTTTCATCGCGTTCGTTGCGTGTGTGAGCTCACGCGCTTTTTTTCTCTCTTCCTCTCTCTCTCTCTTGAGCACGCTCTGTTCAACGACTAAAACAGTTCTCTCTCTTTTATCCTTCTCTCGCGTTTTAACAGTGTTACGTGGTCGCGCAAAGGTGTAAAGAGCGCGTGTCCATGGAAGAGTACGCCGTTCGTCTCGCCAGGACGTTTATCGAAACGTATCCGCTCATAGAAGGGGTATCGGTGACGATTGACCAAGCGCCGTGGGAGCGAGCTAAAGTCAGAGGAGGTATTGATCACAGTCACGGGTTTACATTTGGTGGCGGAATACGCACGTGTTTCGTAAACGTGATGAGAGAACGAATGGGACATCCAACGGTTACGAGCGGGGTGAAAGATTATCGGGTGTTGAAAACGACGCAAAGCGGGTACGAGGGATTTCTCAGAGACAAGTATACCGGTTTACCAGACACAAAGGAACGGATCTTAGCGACCGCGATTGATTGCGTGTGGACGTACGACACGGGAGGAGAAAATGATGATACCAGTAAACGGAAAGGATGGTTTAGTAATAGTAAAAGTAATTACAACGGTAACGTCAACTACGATTTCGTCTACCAGCGAGTACTCGAAAACATCAAAGACCACTTCTTTGGCGATGCGCAGAGAGGCGTATATTCGCCGTCGGTTCAAGCTACCTTATACGACATGGGCAATGCGATCGTAAACAACATCAATGAAGTAAAAGACGTGAAATTTACGTTACCAAACATCCATTTCATACCGATGACACCGAACGGAGGAGATCACAAATTCAACGACGACGTGTACATCGCCACGTCGGAGCCTCACGGTACGATTCAGGCCACGATATCGAAGAGAAACGAAAAAGCCGAAATCCGCTCTAGACTATGATTTAGTTGGATGTGTATATACTATATAGATAGGATGTTTGAGTATTTATTTATTCATTGATGTACTTACTGACTAAGAAATAAAACTAGAAATTTACTTATTCAAATATTCGCGCTAATCTAAAGATATCCTCGAGTCAAAAACGACAATGCCCCTCTCTGCGCTAACCCGCTAATCTGTTCCCTCTGATCCTTCGAACACTTCATGTACCCGATTAAATTCGTCAATAACATCCCCAACGCTATCAAGCAAACCAACGCGTAGTTAAAGTTCAACTTCGTCAACGAAGTGGTTAGGAAAAACAGCCAAACCAAAGGCGCACCGTATATCGTCCACCAGAAAATCCTCCTCTCCGTGGCGTCCACCAACCGCATCCCCTCCGCATCTCTCGATTCAAACTGCCACTTGCTTTCGCCGCTCTGCTCTTCGACTTCGTTCCAATACCTCAATCCAACTAATAATCGTCCCGAAACGTTCTTCGTCCACCAAAAATCAATAGTCAACAATAACGTCAACACGACGAATATAATCACGAAATCATCGGAGAACCACGTGCAAAACAAATACACGAGAATGGCGCTGAATTTGAAGATGACGTGAACGAGTAACGCGGTCGGGTGTTTCGCCGATTCGACGACCTGTTCTGCTTCCGCCATTTTTTAATAATCGCGTTGGTGTCGTATGTATAAGAAAGAGAAAAGAAATGTCCCCTGTTGTTTCTAACGGAAAACCAGGAGCTTTTTTTTCTTTCTTTTGTACGAGTTTAGGGTTTCGTACCGCTACCCTAAATAACTAAATACTGTTGGCTGACTAGACGAGAAAAAATTACGCGGTGACACAAAGTACGCGCTCTCCCGCGCTCGATTCACCGAAAAAAAAGCGAAAACAGAAACTCGCGCGCGATACGCCCATCCTTCCCGAACGAGATCTGATCGTTTTCAACGTCTCATTTATTCACGCGCGCCTCTGTTTTTAGAAAAGGAGAGCGAGGATCACGCATCAATTTATTTATTTTTTTTCTCTTCTCGCCGCAAAAGATATCTCCGGGAGATATCTCTGAGAAAATGAGCGCGAAGACGACGAAGAACACCACCACCAACGAGAAGACAAAGAAGGAAGAAGTTCAAAAAAATCCCGCCCCGGCGATGGAAGAACAACAGCAGCTGGTGAAAGCGAGGAAAGAGTACACGATCACTAAAACCAGAGAGAGTTGGACGGAGGAAGAGCACGGGTTGTTCGTGGAAGCCATCGCGCTGTGCGTGTTTTTTGTTTAATTCTCTCCCTCCTCTTTTTTTTGTTCGCTCGTCGCAGACGCGAAAAGGCGTCGCGCGTTTTCTAGTGTTGGACTGAAGAAAATTTACGCCCGCGAGCGAGGCGAGCGGCGAAACCGCATCGTAGCAAACTCCTGACATTTTTTATACCTCTCTCTCTCTCTCTCTTTTACTTGTCAAAAACGCTCCGCGATAAAAACAGGTACCAGCGAAACTGGAAGCAAATAAAAGAGCACGTGAAATCGAAATCAATCATTCAAATCCGTTCGCACGCGCAAAAGTATTTCTTGAAGATTGAAAAGTTGGGCGCCGGGGAGAAAGTGCCGCCGCCGAGGCCGAAGAAGAAGGCGAGTCGACCATATCCGCATAAGGTGGTGAAACCACCGCCGCCACCGAAGCCAGCGTCACCGCCGAAAGTAGGGCCGGTGGAGTCGACAGGCGGCGATGGACTTCGGTCCGCTGCATTGAAGAAACCGTCGCAGAAACAAGAAGTATCGCAGAGTAACAATAACAACAACATTAGCGCGAGCGACGACGGTAATAAGAAAGCGATACCGAAGAAAGAAAAGAAAGAAAGTTCAAAACCAAAGAAGACGACGACGAAAAAGAACGCGGAGAAAACTACGACATTGCAGAAATCTGCCATGCTTGGGCATCTTGGAAGTGAACTTCCGGCGGATGACTTGTTTAGAAGCGACGATCAACTTGCCGGTATGATTGATAACGGAGTAGAAGAAGCAGATAATCACAACGACGACGACGACGATGATAACAATAGAGAAATCATGAATAGCAACGACGCTTCTGGAGGAGGTTCGGCGGAAGACGACACGAACCGCTTAGTAGATAGTAACAACGGCACGGCGACGACTTCATATAAAGAAACCGTCGGTCACGATAAAGAGTTGATGATGACTGCGACCAACTTCATAAACAACGCCATGAATAATAATATTAGCGACGAGGACGATAATAGCGGTGGATCTAAGAGTAACCCGTATAAGTTCATGACGCACGAGTACATCACGCAGCAAATGAGTGAAATGCAAGAGCAAGTTCGAAACTCCTTGATAGGCGCCACGCACGAAGGACAAAAAGGAGGGACGAAAAGGAAGGCACCGAACACCCCAACGTCGAAAGGGACGAATAAGAAAAAGAGTGTTGGTTCCGGGGGTCCCTCGCGTTTAGGAGTCTTTCCACAACACCAACAAAATACGAACCTATCTGCGCACGGCTCAAACTTGGGTGGGGCGGGCCAACAAGCGAACGACCAGTTGCAACATTCAGCGTGGAATCCTACGCGGAACAATTCGTTAACTGACGCGCAAAGAAAGAAAGAGAATCAAAATACACCAAATTTCCAAGTCGTGTATTCTGCATTCGCGAGAATGCTGGAGAACGAAGGCATGTCTTCGCAAGAAGCGGCGGAGAATTTGCAAAATATGCGACCGATTGACCGGGAAACAACTGTTTTACTTGTAGATAACTTGAAGAAGAACTTGTTATCGAAGCGAATGTGGGAAGATCAAATGCAACTAGTTGCGAGTGGGCACCAAACCTTCTTGAACGCCTCTTCTAACGCGAGCATGGAGAAGAAACAAGCCAAGTTGGTGGAGGGCGTGGTGAACTCCATGAAGTTCAACAACGAAAGTGCTCGCGAAGCCACTGCGGCCATGCTTATGAGTGATGCGCTCGTACCTGCATCGCCAGCGACTCAGCAAACGCAGCCACAGCCACTCATGCACATGACGAAGAGGGATTCCGACGGTACTCTCGAGGAAGGGAACATCGAGTACGAGAATAACGTCACGAACACGGATTCCGGGAATAACGATTCCGGGAACGAAAGGAAAGGTTCCGATGGCGGATCAGGCGGGACTGGACAATCTCAACAAACGTTTGTGGATGTAGGTGGTGGTAAAAAACAACAAAATAAACAAGTCAACGATAACGCAGCAGAAGCTGTTGCCGCTGCTACTGCTGCTGCTAAATGAATAATAAATACATAGAACGAAAGCTGCCGCGCCCGCTTCGTTTTGCGTTGTAATACGAAATCAAAGCAAGTGTACCATAACAATTATTTTTAAATAATACATTCCTTATTTGTTTCACCACTACATACATTATAGATATTAGGACTAATACACCAACGTAATGAACGCAACGAAGCAAAGTTTCCTTGCATTAATACGTTATGAACTTATCTGCTTGCTCTTGCAACAACTTCGCGCTCTTCTTTGGATCTAGAAACAATCTTTGACACTCTTCCAAATCAGCAATCGATATTTCCTCTCTTCCGCTTTGTTGTGCAATCACTGCCGATGGAGTCATTAATTGCGCTGCGTGTCGCAAAGTCGTCTCGTCGCCAACCTCGCCTAATCTCGCCAAACTCGCTTCGTCCATCTCAATCTCTTCCACGTCCGCTCGAACCGCTAAAATTCGCACGTTTTCTTCGCTCGTGTACGGAATCGTTCGAACAATCAACAAGCGATCTAACAAATCTACCGGAATACCGTGCGGTGACACCATCCCATCTGAGCCTTTCACTGGGCACACCCCTCTGTTCGTGGCAAAAATAACAATTGGCGCCAACTGCGACTCCAACGCTTTGTTCAAAAACGTAAAACACTCTTGGTCCAACATGTGTACCTCGTCGATAAAAAGAACTCCTGGGACTAACTCTGCGATACCACTGTCGATATATCTGTTCACCACATTATTGATTTCTTTCCTTAACTTTTCCGTGATCTCGGTTTTTTTCGGTTTCATGATTTGACTCATCATTGAGATGATATCGGACCCGCCTTGCGGACGCGCGTTGGCTGCGTCTAAATCGTGCAAAGTTACATCCTGCACAATCTCTTTTCTTTTATGCACGTCGCCTTTTGGCAACGGAACGTACTCTTCTGCTTCTAAATCAAACTCGGAAGCGTACGCATCGCACCTCCCAACTCGTTTTACCGATCCCGAGTTTGCCTCCAAGTAAATCACGTCTCCCAACTTAACCTTTTCTTTCTGCATCGCGTCATAAATCGACGGATCTAATTTCAACTGTTTTGTCCCTTTCACCGTTTTCAACCCGACAACCACGCTCGTGATAACTTTCCCGTAGCCACCGGAAGTGCTCTCCGTCTCCTCGGGTGTCATTTCTACAATCTCGCCTTCGTACACTTCCTTATTCTCTTTAATGCGTAAACCAATCGCTCTTCGAAAGTTTTCCATCAACACCTCCGTCTTCTTCACTTCTTGCGAGTACACCTCCGACCCAACCATCGGGCAAAACGGTACTTTCGTCCCTAACTCTTGCGCAATGCCTAACGCCAACGCCGTCTTTCCAGTGCCCGGCGCGCCGGTGAGCAACAAGGCTCTTCCAGCCATTTTTTTCTCTTTGATCATGTCCACGACGACGCCGGAGGCTTCTCGAGCGGATTCTTGCCCGACCCATCCGGCGGCTTGCGAGACCGCGGCGCCTTTTTCGTTCAATCCAAGACCCTGTAGATGACGAGAGAGAGCGAATGAGTGAGTGCGCGTGGTGTGAAAGACAGAGAGAGAGAGAGATGGAGAGAATTCAAAACGAACAGCCGCACGGCGACGCGGAAAAAATGCATTGAAGAAAATTGACCCGTCAAAAACTTTCGTCGTTCTTTTTAAAGTTCTTCTCTTCGATCATAAAACAAAAAACGTGCGCGCGCACAGAAGCTTTTGTTTTTACCTTGATGTGCGTGTGCGTGGCCACTCGCGCTTTCTTCGTCGTCGATGCGACTTCGTCGATCTTCATCTTCTTTTTTAGCTGTGTTCGTTTGAAGAAATGTCGTGCCCACCTCACGAGAACGAAAATTTATATTTTTAGGGTTTCGGTATTTTTTTTTTTCAAGTTCGCGTCTCCAAAGTTGCTTTCACAGAAGGCGATAAGGAGCCCCAGAAGCGCTTTACTTCTCCTCCGCGCTTACGCGAACAAAAAGAGAGAGAGAAAGCACGGCGACGGTGAAAAGAGATAATGATGTCCTCCGTGGTTTTTCGAGCGCCGGTTTCTGCTTCGGTGAATAATAATAGTTCTAGTTTAGTCGCTTCTTCTTCTTCCAGCAGCAGCAGAATGAATGGAGGCGCTTTATCGTCGCAGCGACACATCGGGAAGAGAAGTCTCAGCGGTAACAACAACAACAACAACAAGACGAACAGAATGAGTTTAAATAGAAGACAACAGAACAGAACGACGATTGCAAACGCGATAACGAAGCCGGAAATTGACTGGTCGAAGCTTGGTTTTGGTTTAACCGAAACTGAGTCCATGTACGTCGCCGAGTGCACCATCGATGGGGAGTGGAAAGTTGGGTCCATTCGCCCGTACGGGAATATCTCGGTGTCGCCGTCCGCGGCCGTGTTGAACTACGGTCAAGGGATCTTTGAAGGCATGAAAGCGTTTCGAACGCCCGAGGATGAGATCGTTACGTTTCGCCCGGATGAGAACGCGAAGAGGTTCGCTGAAGGGGCTGGGAGGATGTCGATGCCCCCGGTACCGAAGGACATCTTCGAAGACGCGGTGAAGAAGGTCATCAGCGCGAACAGAGACTACGTGCCGCCGGTTGGGGTTGGGTCTTTGTACATTCGACCGTTGTTGATTGGTACTGGAGCGATTTTGGGGTTAGGTCCGGCGCCATCGTACACGTTTTTAATTTACGTCAGTCCGGTGGCTTCGTATTTCAAAGGCGGTCAGTTGACGCCGATCGATTTGGTCGTCGAAGAGGATTACCATCGAGCCGCGCCAGGCGGAACTGGGTCGACGAAATGCGTCGGCAACTACTCTCCGGTGTTGAAGGTGCAATTACAAGCGAAAAAAGAGGGCTTTTCGGACGTTATTTATTTAGACGCCAAAGAGAACAAGTACATCGAGGAGGTGTCCTCGTGCAACTTTTTCGTGGTGAAAGGCAAAACGATCGCCACTCCGTCCTTGGAAGGGACTATTTTACCCGGTATCACGAGAAAGAGCATCATCGAACTAGCCAGAGATAAGGGATACACCGTCGAGGAAAGAAAAGTTGGTTTAGATGAAGTCTTGTCCGCGGACGAGTGCTTTTGCACCGGCACGGCTGTCGTTGTCGTCCCGGTTGGCTCCGTCACGCACCGAGGTAAGAAAACCGTCTTTTGCGACGGCAAAATTGGCGCCACCGGACAAATGTTATACGATGAACTCACCGGCATCCAGCAAGGGCGGTTACAAGACACCAAGGGCTGGATCGAGCACGTCCCGAAAGATTACCACTTGTAAACACAGAGAGAGAGAGAGAAGTAAAAGGACGGCTTTGTCTCTGCCGAAACGAGTGCGCGCGCGCACTACATTTTTAAATCGACACACGCACACACACGCACACACGCACACGTGCGTGCTTGAGAGAAAAGGAATAAAACCGAACGAGTTGTAACGACGAGACGTGTGAGAAGAGATGTTTTACTGCCACTACTTTTGTACAAACTCGCTCTTTTATGCGTTTGATTTTTTTTTTGTCGTTCTCGCGTTGTTGTCGTTGCTTAGTATCGTGCCACAGTTCTTGACACTCAGTAGGGCTTGTGCACTCTCGCCAAAAAGAGAGAGAGAGAGACGCAAAACAATCGGTTTTCTGCGCGCATCTCGACATCACAACGAAAGAAGTAATCGCGCGCGTTCGTATTTTATCTACAAACACACGACCGGAGAAAAAAAAGGTTTTAACGCGCGCTCGCGGAGAGAGAAAAGAGAGCGAACAAAGATGAAGCTGTACGGCCCGACGTCTCGCTCGCACCGGATTCAAGTCACGGCGAAGTATTGCAACATTCCTTTGGAAACCGTCCCGGTGACGATGGGAGAAACCAACAAAACGGAGGCGTATTTGAAGATGAATCCGTTCGGGAAAGTGCCGATGTTGGTGTGCGACGACGAGAACGAAACCGCGGTTTTTGAATCGAACGCGATTTGCCGATATTTGTGCTCTAAGAGTGGGCAGATGTTGTACCCGAAGGAAGACTGCGGGGCGGAGTTGACGGCGAAAATCGACGGCTTTATGGATAGTTTCAATCAGCTGGACGCGAGCGGACCGGGATGGTTGTATCCAATCATCGGGATCGGCAAAGCCAGAGGAGTGGTGTACGACGAAGCGAACGAGGAAAGAACGAAGAAGACGTGCCATTCTTTTTTGACGAGTCTGGAATCGCACTTGAAGAAGTCGATGGCAGAGAAGAGAGGCACGTTTTTAGTCGCGGAGAGAGGCTTTACGTTGGCGGATATTGTCGGCGCGTCGAGTTGCGAGAATTTGTTTTTGCACTTGATTTCGGAGAGCGAATGGGACGAAAAGTATCCGTCCGTGAAGTTTTGGTTGGAAACGGTATATGCGTTACCGGAATGGTTGGAAGCGGTTGGTAAGATGAAGTGTTGTCAAGAACCGATGCGATGGGAAGGCGAAGTGAAAGCGTTGAAAAACTTGCCCATCGATCAAGCCGAAAATTGTAGCTGGTCCGCGGCAAAAGTACGTGACACGTTCACGTCGTTTTTTGAGAGCAAGCATGCGCACACGATCGTGCCGTCATCGCCAGTTGTCCCGCATGACGATCCGACTTTGCTCTTCGCGAACGCCGGCATGAACCAGTTCAAGCCAATCTTTTTAGGCACGTGCGATCCAAAATCACCGCTGTATACGCTGAAAAGGGCCACGGACACGCAAAAGTGCATTCGTGCCGGGGGTAAGCACAACGATTTAGATGACGTCGGTAAGGACACGTATCATCACACGTTCTTTGAAATGCTCGGGAACTGGTCCTTCGGTGATTATTTCAAAGAAGGTGCCATTTCCATGGCGTGGGAGTTGTTGACTGAAGTGTACAAAATCGACCCGGAACGATTATACGCGACGTATTTCGGTGGCGACCCGAGGCAAGGTTTAGAACCTGATTTTGAGGCGAGAGATATTTGGTTGAGGTTCCTCCCAGCCTCAAAAGTTCTGCCGTTTGATTGCGCGGATAACTTTTGGGAGATGGGCGATACTGGGCCGTGCGGTCCGTGCACGGAAATCCATTTCGATCGAATCGGGAACAGAGATGCGTCGAGTTTAGTCAACATGGACGACCCGAACTGTTTGGAGATTTGGAACTTGGTGTTCATTCAATACAACCGAGAGGAAGGTGGCGTGTTGAAACCTTTGCCGAACAAACACGTGGATACCGGTATGGGTTTTGAACGTTTGGCGAGTTGTTTACAAGAACGACCGTCGAACTACGACACGGATGTGTTTCTCCCTATTTTCCGAGAAATTCAAAGAGTTACCGGTGCGGCGCCTTACACCGGTTTGTTAGGCGCCGCTGACGCTGGAGAGAAGGATATGGCGTACAGAGTTGTCGCGGATCACGTGAGAACGTTAACTGTTGCTATCGCGGACGGCGCTAGTCCTGGGTCGGACGGAAGAAACTACGTTTTGAGAAGAGTCTTGAGGAGAGCCGTTCGATTTGGACGCGAGAAACTGAACGCCAAACAAGGGTTCTTCCATAAGTTGGTACCGACGGTTGTAAAAATGCTCGGTGAAACCTTTCCAGAAATCAAGAAAGAGGAAAAAAGAGTCATCGAAATTATCGCCGAAGAAGAGGAATCGTTCGGAAAGACGCTTTTGAAAGGAATTGAAAAGTTCAAGAAAATTGCCGAAGGCGCGAGGGGTGAAAACAGAAACGTCATTTCTGGTGCCGAGGCATTTTTGTTGTGGGAATCTTTCGGTTTCCCGAACGATTTGACGGAAATTATGTGCGAAGAGAACGGTTTGACACTGAACAACGAAGAGTTTGAGCAAGTGTTCAAAGCGGCGCAAGAGAAATCGAGAATGAATTCTAAAAAAAATACCGGCGTTGATTTGTTGTTCCAAGCAGAAGCGACGGCATGGTTGGCAAATAATAACATCACGACAACCGATGATTCGTTCAAGTACGTAGAAAACGTTCCGAAAGTGGATACTACGGTCAAAGCGATTTTGACGAGCTCGAACGGTTTCGTTCAATCCACCGAAGGACAAAGCGGGCCCTTTGGTTTGATTTTAGAATCGACGCCATTTTACGCCGAGTCTGGTGGCCAAGTCTCTGACACCGGATCTTTGAACATCAACGGCAAAGACGTATCTGTTTCCGAAGCGAAAGCGGCGGCTGGGTACATCTTGCACGTATTATCGGACGATTCCATTTCGATTTCGGTCGGCGATGCGTGCGCCGCGCAAGTTGACGTCGCTCGCCGTTCGAACATTATGCCCAACCACACGATGACGCACGTCGTTAACTTTGCCTTGCGCGAAGTCTTAGGGAATGAAGTTAACCAGAAGGGTTCTGTCGTGGACGATGAAAAGTTACGTTTTGACTTTTCGCACAACAAACCAGTCACTGCGAAGCAAATCCAAGAGGCGCAAGACATCGTCAACTCCCAAATTAAAGAAAACTTGTCCGTGCACACGAGAGAGGTGGCGTTAGCAGACGCGCAGAAAATCAACGGCTTGCGCGCGGTATTCGGTGAAGTTTATCCTGATCCGGTTAGAGTCGTTTCTGTTGGTCCCGCCATCGACGATTTGTTATCCGATCCGTCCAACGAGGCGTGGGCGAAACGCTCGATTGAGTTTTGCGGCGGCACACATTTGAAAAGCACCGCGGAAGCGGAAGATTTTGCCATCATCGAAGAAGTTGGTACGGCGAAGGGTATTCGACGTATTACTGCGGCCACGAAAGGCCAAGCGAGACTTGCCTTCCAGAATGCGAAAGAGTTCATGGACATGATTGATGCTACGTCGAAAATTACTGACTTACCCGAGCTCGCCGCGCAGTTGGCATTGTTGAAAGGTTCCATCGACGACCTGGAGAAGACGATGCCGTTCGCTTCCCGCGAAAATTTGAGAGAGTTAATCGTCCGTGAAAACAAACGATACTTAGACGAAAAGAAGAAAGCTGCCGCTGAAGCCGCTGGGAAAGCCATCGAACAACTCTCGGTTATGTGCGACGAAGCCTCGTCCAAGAACGAAAACTTTCTTGTCGCCAACCTCGGCGATGGGTTAGATGCGAAAGTGTTGGGCGAGTGCGCGCAATCCGTCGCCGGAAAAGGTTTATCTTGCGCTTTGTTCGCCACAAACGACGGGAAAGCCGTAGCGTTGTGTTCGGTCCCGTCTGACGTAAAGAACAAAACCAACGAGGCTAAAAACTGGTTAGATACTTGCTTGAAACCGCTCGGAGGGAAAGGTGGCGGTAAAAAAGGCGTCGCTCAAGGCCAAGGGCCGAACGCGGGAGCGTTGACTGAAGCCATGGATGCCGCGACGGCGTTCGCGAAGATGTCCATTAAATAATAATAACAATAATACAATTAGATAGCAGAGAGAGAAAGAGAGAGAGAGGGGGAGATATTATTTCTATTATAATCGATTGCCATACTACTACTTACATTACACGTTCACACCACTGAAACGAACGAACGACCGTTAACTTTTTTCTATCCATTCGACACTTTATTGCTCGCTCGCTCTTCTTTTCGAACACGCGTGGGAAGAGAAAAAAAACTACGTCCATTACGTAACACATTCATAATAAACGTCGTGGCGATACATAGTTACGGAAGACATGTTTAAATCATCAAACAAGAAACCGTCGTCCACGTCCCAAATCGCCGGAGCCGGTTTACTCCATCTGCAAAAGAAACCGAAAGCTTCGGCGTTCCAATGCGCGTCGATCGCGTTTAGCTACATGGCGTGCGCAATCGCGTTGCTCTGTTTCAATAAAACCGCGTTATCTTTATACGATTTTCCATTCGCGAACGTCATCACGCTATCGCAACTGATCGTTTCGACGATGCTTTTGTACGTGTTTAAAAGACTCAAACTGATTGAGTTCGTGGACGAGGACAAAAACGAGGAAACATCGAACAAAGTGCCGAAAGGCGGATTAAACATGAAAACAGGATTCCCGACGGCGAAGTTGTTTCGAGTGACGCTCCCATTAGCTCTTGCGTATTTGACGTATATGTTGTTATCCATGATTTCTTTGAGAGGCGTGAACTTACCGATGTATACGACATTGCGAAGAACGACGGGCGCGTTTACGATGGCAACCGAGTTCCTCGTGTTTGGGAAATCGCAAGAGAAAGACGTGATTTTTGCGGTGATGTTGATGGTTTTAGGCGCGGTGATAGCCGGAATGAACGATAAGGAGTTCAATTTGTACGGTTATTTCATGGTCGTTTTGAATAACGTGGCGACGAGCGTGTACTTGATCATGATTGGACGCATATCCAAGAAGAGTGGATTGAACGCGTTTGGGTTGATGTGGACAAACGGGATTTGGTGCGGTGCGCCGTTATTCGTACTATCTCTGTTAAGAGGAGAGGTGTTTAGTACGATTATTTATATAAACGAAAACAGTGGGTTTGTGAGAGTTTTGTTCGGTTCGTGCGTGCTCGCGTTTGCGCTGAACTACTCTATATTTTTAAATACTTCGGTGAACTCGGCGTTGACGCAAGCTATTTG
>Ga0182090_1608852_pt1 | contig 31364 bp, 31 predicted proteins | sample 041ome_24_FD_127767 | JGI IMG/M metagenome (GOLD analysis project Ga0182090, IMG submission 127767) | Metatranscriptome of coastal salt marsh microbial communities from the Groves Creek Marsh, Georgia, USA - 041408BS metaT (Metagenome... | ecosystem: Environmental > Aquatic > Marine > Intertidal... | reverse complement strand
GACGAGCGGCTGCGACTTGCTCGGGATCTTGGCTTGACAACACGGCAGTGGCGTAAGCGCCTTGAAGTCTTTCGCAGCAGGTATGCATGGCCTCAATAAGGCTAGTAGCCTTTAGCCGCTCTTGGTGCAGCAGGTGGGCGACCACCTCGGTATCGGTCTGTGAAGTAAAGCTGTAGCCAGCCTTTGACAGCTCGGCGCGCAAGGCCTGATGGTTTTCGATAATGCCGTTGTGAACCAGGCAAATTTCAAGGCCCTGGCCGCTGGAGTAATGCGGGTGGGCGTTGTCCTGGGTGACAGACCCATGGGTAGCCCAGCGGGTATGGGCAATGCCAAGATTGGCCTCAAGCCCTTGGCTTGCTGCCTCAAGTTCTGCGACCCGGCCTACCGCGCGCACGCGGTTGATGGTCGGCGTGCCCCTGGAAGCATTCGCATCGTTAAGAATGGAAAGACCCGCCGAGTCGTAGCCTCGGTACTCAAGATGTTTCAGGCCTTGAATGAGAAAGGGAACAACATTGGTGTTGCTTAGTGCTGCGACGATTCCGCACATGGTTAATGAGCCTTCTTTCTTGGGCGCTTCCAGCGTGTAAGGGTGGTCTGACGCGTGCGCGAGAGGGTCAGCGCGTCTTCGGGGGCATCGCTGGTAAGTGTGGTGCCCGCACCAAGCGTGGCGCCCTTGTGTACCGTTACGGGCGCCACCAGTTGGGTGTCCGAGCCGATGAAGACATCGTCTTCAATAACCGTCATGTGCTTCTCGGCGCCATCGTAGTTGCAGGTGATGGTGCCGGCCCCAACATTAACTCGCTCACCAATGACGGCATCACCCAGGTAGCTAAGGTGGTTGGCCTTTGAGAACTTGCCAAGCCGCGTGTTTTTTACCTCGGTGAAGTTTCCAACATGACTGCCCTCAGCCAGTTCGCTGCCCGGCCGAATACGTGCATAGGGGCCAACAACTGCCAGAGGCCCTACCCGACAGTGACTTAGGTGGCTAAAAGCCTCAATACGGGCTCCTGCGTCAATGCTGACATTCTCGAGAACGCAGTTTGGCCCAATGCGCACCCCTCGACCAAGCTTGACATCACCAATAAACACGCAGTTCACATCAATCTGAACGTCAGCGTCGCAAAGGAGTTCACCACGCACGTCGATGCGGTCGGGGTCCGCCAAATGGACGCCCTCGCTCATGAGCACAGTGGCCTGCTGATGCTGGAAATGGCGCTCAAGATCGGCGCGTTGACTCTGTGAATTCACGCCAAGAATCTCTAGGCTGTCCTTGCATTCATAGGTTTCAATGCCCTGCCCATCGGCATGGGCAAAGGCGTAGATGTCGGTTAGGTAGTACTCCGATTGCGCATTCTTGTTTTCAAGGCGGCCAACCCAATCTTTTAGCTTGTGCGTGTCCGCAAGCACAATGCCGGAGTTCACCTCGGTAATGGCACGAATGTCGTCGCTTGCATCTTTTTCTTCGCAGCAACCTACTAAACGCTGCGTGTCTGGGTCGCGCAGAATACGGCCGTAGCCATAGGGGTTTGAGAGCCGTGCGGTAAGCACCGCAAGCGCAGCACCACCGCTTAAGCAGTCGCGCAGGGCCTTAAGGCTTGAGGCCTGAATGAGCGGGACATCACCATACAAAACAAGGGTGGGCATGCTTGTATCAAGTAACTCAAGGCCCTGGGCCACTGCATGGCCCGTACCTTGAGGAGGGTCTTGCAGGGCAAAGCGCGGGTCAGGCAGCCCATGCTGCGCACAGAACCCTTTTGCAAAGTCTTGTACCTGGGTCGCTCCATGACCGACCACCACCACGAGCCGTGTTGCACCAGCCTTGGCAGCTGTTTTTAAAACATGCCCAAGCATGGGAAGGCCAGCCACAGGGTGTAAGACTTTGGGCAGGTCGCTTTTCATGCGACTGCCCTTGCCCGCAGCAAGCACAATAACGTTCATACCCTAGGCGGCTCTCATGGGAATACCGTTGGCATTACGGGCGTGGGGGTTGGGCGAAATGGTGCTGCCCACGATCATGCCAACAAAGCTAAAGAGAAGACCAACAAGCTGAGGCTCGACCAGCAGTTCGGTGCCCGTGGCTTCAAGCATCAGCCAGACGCCAAGGCCTAAGGTGACTGAAAGAGCTGCTCCAAGGTTACTTGCCCGTCGCCAGAAAAGACCGGCGGTAAGCGGTACGAAGGCCCCGGCCAGCGTAATGCGGTAGGCATTCTCGACCATTGTGTGAATGCTCGCATCGGTGATGATGGCGTAGCCGGTAACCAGAATCGTGAAGCCCAGGACAGTTAAGCGCGTGGTGAACAGAAGCTGCCTGTCACTCATATTAGGCACCGCGCCTTTAATCACGTTTTCGGCAAATGTCACCGAGGGAGCCAAAAGAGTGCCCGAGGCCGTACTCATGATGACCGACAACAAAGCCCCGAAGAAGACCACCTGCACCCAGAAGGGCATGTAATTGGCAACAAGCGTGGGCAGAACCAGCTGCGAGTCCTCTGCCATTTTGGCGGCCGTCATGGCGGGGTCAATGATATTTGCGGTGTAGGCCAGAAAGAGTGGCACCGCGGCGAAAAAGAAATAAGCAACACCGCCAAGCGTGGTGGCCCAGACCGCAATGAACTCGTTCCTTGATGAATTGACCCGCTGAAAGACGTCTTGCTGCGGGATGGATCCAAGGGCCATGGTCAGAAGTGCTGCGATCCAGCCGAGCATGTCCACCGTATCCAGGCTTGGAAGCCAGTCAAACTTCCCCTCGGCCGCGGCCTTTTCAATGACGAGCGGAATACCCCCCGCCATCTCGCCTGCCATAGAAGTCACGATAAGAAGGCCTACCACGATGACAATCATCTGAACGAAGGTGGTCGCCGCCACCGACCACATGCCACCCACGAGCGTGTAAAGAAGAACCACACTTGCCCCAATAAGCATGCCTTGATTCATGCTGATGAGGTCATCTGAAAGCACGTTAAAGACTAAGCCAAGCGCAGTAATTTGTGCTGAGACCCAGCCCAGGTAGGAAATAACAATGCAAAGTGAGACGACCAGTTCGATGCGACGATCGTAGCGCACACGAAAGAAGTCGCCCAAGGTAATGAGCTTGAGCCGGTAGAGGGGTAGGGCAAAGACAAGCCCAAACAAAATGAGGCAGATCGAGGCGCCTAAGGGGTCGGAGATGAGCCCTCGAAAGCCCTCTTCAAGGAAGGTGGCCGAAATGCCTAGTACGGTTTCTGCCCCAAACCAGGTTGCAAAGACCATGGCCATCACGACGGGCATAGGCAGGTTACGACCCGCCGTAATGTAATCGGCTGCCGAATGCACCCGGCGCGCCGCAATAAGACCAATAAGAATAGAGACCACAAGGTAGATTGCAACCAGATTAAGAAGCATGACGTCTTCGCCTCAAGGAGGTGGGAGCAGGGAAAGGCCCCAGAGCTTGATAAGCAGGGCCACCATATTAACCAGCAGCAAAAATACCAAAAAAGAGAGAACAACAACCCATCGCCGGGTGCGGCGACTGTCTTCAATGAGCTTGCCAAGTTTTCCGGCAGTGGCATCGGGCTCGGGGTAGGCCAGGCGCTTGAGCGCGGTATGGGTTAGCCTGGGCAGTTCGGGCAGCATGGAGGACCAGCGCTCGGCCTCACGCAGAGTGCGCTGCCGAAGGCCTTGCAGCCCCACCTGTTCCTTCATCCATTTTTCTAAAAAGGGCTTGGCCGTAACCCAGAGGTCGAGGTCGGGGTCGAGCTGCCTGCCCAGGCCTTCAATGTTGAGAAGGGTTTTTTGAAGCAGAACAAGCTGAGGCTGAATTTCGACATTGAAACGACGTGAGGCTTGAAAGAGTCGCAGCAGCACCTGACCAAGCGAGATCTCTTTGAGGGGCCGATCGAAAAACGGTTCGCAGACACCGCGTACCGCAGACTCAAGCGCATCCACACGGGTATTGGACGGTGCCCAGCCCGACTCAATGTGCAGTTCGGCCACACGCCTGTAGTCCCGGCGGAAGAAGGCCAGAAAGTTCTGGGCCAGGTAATTTTTATCGAACTCTGAGAGCGTGCCCACAATACCGAAGTCAAGGGCAATGTAATGCCCCTTGTGGGGCCCGCGGTCGCTGACAAGAATGTTGCCTGGGTGCATGTCAGCATGAAAATAGCCGTCTCGGAAAACCTGGGTGAAGAAGATCTCCACGCCTTCACGCGAGAGCTGTTTAAGGTTGATGTCTGCTTCTTTAAGCCGCTGCATCCGGTTGATAGGAATGCCGTACACCCGCTCCATCACAATTACGTCCGACTTGCAGTAATCCCAGAGCATTTCAGGGATCTGTAAAAGCGGGGAGTCTGCAAAGTTACGCCGAAGCTGGGTGGCGTTGGCCGCTTCGCGCACAAGATCAAGCTCATCATGCAGGTAGTTGTCGAACTCGGCCACCACCTCGCGAGGCTTCAGGCGCCTTCCATCCGACGAAAACTTCTCGGCAAGCTGAGCGAACAAACGCAGCAGGGCCAGGTCTTTATCAATGATGGAAAGCATGCCGGGCCGCAGGACTTTGATCGCCACGTCTTGGCCGGTATGCAGCCGCCCAAAGTGCACCTGAGCGATTGAGGCGCTCGCAACCGGTGTTTCATCAAAGGATTCGAAGAGCTCATTTAAGGGCTTGCCCAGTGACCGCTCAATGGTGGCAATGGCAACCTGGGAGTCAAAGGGCGGAACCTGGTCTTGCAAAAGCGCAAGCTCATCGGCAATGTCTTCGGGCAGAAGGTCGCGCCGCGTAGAAAGCACCTGACCGAACTTGACGAAAATGGGCCCAAGGCTCTCAAGGGCCTGCCGAATGCGTGCGCCACGTGTCTCTTCAAAACGTCGACCAAGCCGAAGCAGGGAAAGCACAACACCAAGCAGCCGCGAGTCAAGGCCTCGCCGCGCACCGTCGACGGCCAGTTGATCGAGGCCAAAGCGCAGCACAACCTGCACAATGGTGAGAATTCGAAAGATCGATCTCATGGCTGGATCAGCTTGGGATCAAGCAAATGGCTGGGCTTGGCGTTAGAGAGCGCCTTGAAGATGGACTCCATCCGACCCGGGTTTTGCCTCTCCCATTGCTGCAGCATGGACTTGATTTGTTGGCGCTGAAGATTGTCTTGTGAGCCGCAGAGGTCGCAAGGAATGATGGGGAACTGCTTATGGATTGACCAGCTGACCAGGTCGGCCTCTTCTACATAGGCCAGGGGTCGAATCACAACGTGCCGCCCATCGTCCGAGGTGAGTTTGGGCGGCATGGCCTTAAGGCTCCCCCCAAAGAAAAGATTAAGAAAGAAGGTCTCAATTATGTCGTCACGATGATGGCCAAGGGCAATCTTGCTGCAGCCAAGCTCATCGGCAAGCCTGTAAATAATTCCGCGTCGAAGCCTTGAGCAGAGCGAGCACATGGTGTCGCCCTCGGGGATCACCCGCTTCACAATGCTGTAGGTGTCTTGATTTTCAATATGAAAGGAAACGCCCTGCGCCTGAAGATAGTTCGGCAGGGTGTCTTGCGGAAAGCCCGGGTGGCCTTGATCAATGTTCACAGCAATAAGTTCAAAGCCAACAGGCGCGCGGGCCTGAAGGCCTAAAAGAATATCTAGCATGCCGTAGCTGTCTTTGCCACCCGAGACGCAGACCATAATCTTGTCGCCCTCTTCAATCATGCGGAAGTCGGCAATGGCCTGACCCACAAGTCTGTACAGCCGCTTGGAGAGCTTATTGATCTCGGTTTCATTGCGCAGGGCGCGTGGCCGAGGTGGTGCGATGACGGCAGTGGTCAGGTTAAGGCTTGCGTTTGTCATAGGGTTTTCTTCTGGCGGCGAAGCACCTCGACACCAAGGCTCTCACAATCCTCGTAGACATCGGGCTTTTGAATCTGCACACGCACCAACTGCACGAGCGGGCGTTCGAGCACCCTGTCGGCGATGGTCTCGGCCAGAGTCTCCTGTAGATTGAAGTGGCGATTCATGGTGATGGCTTTGATTTCATCGCGAAGAAAGTCGTAGTCCAAGACTTCGTCGATCTGGTCGCGTGCGATAGGCGCCTGGGCGCGCGCGATGTAAAGGTCAACATCAATGACGATACGTTGACGCGCGAGGGTCTCATGCGAATGAAATCCGATGGATGCTTGAACCTGAAAGCCTTTAAGGAAGATGCGACGAAGGTCATAGCCGCTAAGGTCATGGGGAAGCATTATGAGAGTCCAAACTGAAGGTCACGGTTTGAGGCAATAAGGTGCTGGCCCCCGTCCACGAATAAGGTGGACCCTGTCACGGCACGTGCCTTGGCAAGCCAGCAGACCGCTTCAGCAATTTCGTCAGGCCGGCTTGAGGCCCCGAGTGGGGAGATTTTGTGGGCCTCTTGAAATGCCTTCTCAGACTGCCCCTCGGCAGGCAGGGTAAAGCCGGGGGCAAGCCCCACAACACGGCAGGCCGGTGCAAGGCTTTTGGCCATGAGACGTGTGGCTTCGAGCAGACCTGCCTTTGAGAGCGTATAGCTAAAAAAATCGGGGTTTGGGTTGGCAAGTTTCTGGTCGAGAATGTTTACGATGACGGCATGGTGGTCTTCAAATTTGTTGCCCGTCTCCAGGGCGGACCATTGCCGGTGGACAGCCTGGGCGAGAAGCACGGGGGCAAAAAGATTGGCCTGGGCATGACGAAGCAGCAGCTCGTACTGGGCGGTGTCTGCCAAGTCGAATTCGAAGAGCGATGCGTTATTGACAAGCAGTTTGACCGGACCCAGTCGTGCCCGGACCTCGCCCAAAAGGTTATCAAGTGCCTCATGACCAAGCTCGGCCTGAAAATTAAAGCCAAAGCAGTCGGCCTGCCCGCCCTGGTCTCGAATCTGCTGGGCAAGCACCTGCGCTTCCTCGCGCGACTGGTTGTTGTGAAAGGCGAGCCTGTAGCCTTCCTTGGCAAGGGCCAGGCTTATGGCCCGTCCAAGCCTTCGGGCCGCGCCCGTCACGAGGGCGGTTGGCGCGGAGGTGGAAGAGGAAGTGTTCGACATTGCGCAAGTTTAGCTTTGATACCCTGTCTTGCCATGGCACAACCCTTTCAGCCCCCTCTTGGGGCATCGTCAAGCCTGTTCGCACGAGGCGGCTCACCCACGGGGCATGACTTAAATGGACGAAGGCTTTGATGCAAGAAGCGGCCATCGAGACACTGTTTGCTGGGGAGACATGGGTGGGTTTCGACCGCTTCATGGGCTTTGCACTGCTGGACCCTGACCATGGCTTTTACAGTCAGGCTCACCCCGTCCTGGGAGACCAAGGCCATTTCGTAACGGCGCCCTTGCTTGGCGACTGGCTGGCTCGGCTGGTGACTCAGGAAGCCCTTGACCTGGCCGTGCAGCTCCGGCTGCTTCAACGAGATTTCACGATTAGGGAATACGGCCCGGGAAATGGCAGGCTTGCGGCCGACCTGCTGTTTGGCATGGGGCGGCAAGGTGGCGGGCCTGATCGCTACGAGTTCATTGAGGAAAGCGCGGCCCGTCAGGCAGAGCAAGCCCAGGCGCTTGCTGGCCGCTTCGGCAGCCAGCCCTCGCAGCCCTCTTTTGTAACCGAGCTTGCCTGGCCAAAGACAACAGGCCCCCTGTCGGGACTTATTCTGGCCAATGAGTTTCTCGATGCCCTTCCCGTTCAAGTTTTTGAATGGCAGCCCGACCATCCGGATGGTCCGGTTCTGGAGTGGGGGCTTGGTCTGAAGACCGAGGCGACAGCGCCCGTCCTAGGCAGCCGCTTGCAAGAGCCCAAGCCGCCGGCCCGGAGACTTCAATGGCAGACCCGTGCTGCACGGGCAGATCTGTGCGAGCAGGTGATGGCTCGGGCCCAGGCGGCTCGTGAGCGCGGGCTTGGCTGGCGGCATGGCCATCGGGGGGAATGGTGCCCAGAGCTGCAACCTTGGGTGAAGAGGGTTTCGCAAGACCTTCAGGCGGGTGAAGTCTTGGTTCTTGATTACGGCTACGAGGACTATGAATTGGACCATCCCGACAGGCCTTCAGGAACGCTCGCGGGCCACAGTGGGCATCGCCGTATTGATGACTGGCATGCGCTAATTGAACGACCGGGGTCGATTGATCTCACAGCCCATGTCAATTTCACGCAGCTGGCCCAAGCCTTTCTGGATGAGGGCTTTGAGGTTGGTCTGCAGACCCAGGCGGCCTGGATGCTCGATCGCGGTGTTCTGGATCAGGCACGTGATCTACTTTTTGAGGGTGTCGGCCACGACCCCGGCGCCCCACCCTCGAATCGGGATGCCCTTGCCCAGCTCGCCCAGCTGCAGATTCTGCTTGGTGACTCGGCAATGGGTCAGTCGTTTATGGTGCTTTCCGCCAAACGTTTTTGAACATAGGACTGCCGGTAGTTCTCAATCGCCTCTCGAATCGCCAATGGACCATTCGTAGACTGACCTTGAGCAACCCCGCTTACGGAAAGGTGACTTAGTTCTTTGCACAGGCTTATCCATTGGCCCCATCGCGCATGAAGCTTTTGAGTGGTGGCTTGGCCTTGGTCGGCAAGCAAGAGCTGACCAAGTAAGCCCATAGCCTCGAGCCGCTCTGGCCTGCGAAAAACGTCGGCGCTGCTTGCCCAGGCCGTGAGTTTTTCTGGCCAGGCATTGGGTGCGTCAAGTAGTCCTTTAAGGTTCAAAAAAAGCGGTAGAAGTGCGATCCATTCCTCAACCTTTTTGGGCAGTCTGTCACGAAGGGGTCCTCTGGCCTCCGAAAGTAAGAGCGCAGCCTTCAGCTCGGCGGGCAGTTTGAGTTTCGAGGCCTGGTTCAGGCGCGCCGGCAGTTCGGTGTCGAGCTGTTCATCATCCAGCCCAAGCACAGGTTCAAGCACACGGAGTTCTCGAAGAAAAATAATCATTCGCCCCGGCGCTCCTTCGTCAAGGCCTTTGTAGAGCTCTTGCCAGACACGCTCGGCAACCAACGCATGCAGTTCGCCGTCATCGCGCATGGCCTCGCAGAGTGCGAAGGTCTCGGTGCTCACTTGAAAATCAGGCCAACGGCTTAGGAACCGAGCGAGCCGAAGAAGTCTTACCGGGTCTTCTCGAAAGGCTGGGCTAATGTGACGAAGCTGCCTTTGATGCAGGTCGTCGAGGCCCCCATAAGGGTCGTGCAGCCTGCCTTGTTCATCAACGGCCATGGCGTTAATCGAGAGGTCACGACGGCATAGGTCGTCTTCAAGCCGTACCGAGGGGTCGGCATAAACCTCGAATCCACGATAGCCCGCGCCCGTTTTGCGCTCGGTGCGTGCAAGCGCGTATTCGTCCTTGGACTCCGGGTGAAGAAAAACCGGAAAGTCTTTGCCAACAGGCTTGAAACCCGCATCAAAAAGATCTTCGGGCCGCGCTCCCACCACCAGGTAGTCGCGGTCGACCCCTTTAGAGCCCATAAGCGCATCACGGACTGCGCCGCCAACACAGTAAAGGCTAATGCCGGGCTTAAGGCCTGCAAGGTAGGGGTCGGCCCGGTTGGGTGCGAGAAAACCATGGGGCCCCTGCCCGCTCTGTTCCGAACGACTGGGGCCTTTGGAACCCAAACCGGGTGCAGCCCTTAAAGCGTCTTGGCGCGCCGGGCAAATAACCGACCTCTTGGGGTCTGCCCACCAAGAATGGCATCGGCAACGGCATGCAGGCTGGTTGGCCGTGGCACACCAAGCTCAGGCGCCATGGGACCCGAGCCAACATTGGGCACCGAGGCTGATGCCAGGTTGTCACGGGTGAGAAGGGGTTCGCCCGGAAGGTGCTCCATGATGATGGCCTGGATCCAGGCCAGGCTGTCAGACAAGGGCAGGATGGGTCGTGGATTCCCACTGTAAAACCCTGCCCAGTGAACAATCTCGTAAAGACTCAGAACTTCAGGACCCACACATTCGTAGGTATTTCCTCGGGTCTCGGGGTTTTTAATGCAGTTAATTAGAGCGGCTACTAGGTCGTCAATGGCAATGGGCTGAAATTTGGCATGCGGGGTTGCAAGCGGCACGATGGGCATAAAACGCTGCAACTCGGCAAATAAATTAAGAAACCGGTCCCCGGTTCCGAAGACGACTGAGGGCCGCAGGATGGTGAGGTCGATGGACAGTGTCCCCCGAAGGGCTGCCTCGCCGGCCGCCTTTGACCTTAGGTACATGGAAGGGGCCTGGTCGGACGCACCAAGGGCACTGACATGAATGAGGCGCCGGATTCCAAGCCGAATGAGGCAACGCGCAAGCCTTGAGGGCAGTTTTACATGGCATTCGTCAAAATCGGGTCCCCAGGGCTTGCCAGGACGGCTTTGAAGAACCCCCACCAGATTCACAACCACCTGGCTGCCCTCAATCGCGTCACTAAGCTCGCTTTCTTGCCGAATATCGGCCTCAACAATCTGGATGCCTGGCAGGCTCCAGAGCTGCTTGGCCTTTGAGCGTGACCGTGTAATGACTCGTATGGTGCGGCCGGTGCCTTGGGCATCCCGAGTTAGGGCCTCGGCCAGTGCTCGGCCGATGAATCCGGAGCCCCCAAGAATGGAGATGGTTGCCTGTTGCGACATAAGCCCCGATTGTAGGGCCTAGCGCCTCGGGGATGACCGTTCGGATGGCTCGATATGCGATAACCAGGCCGAGAGCCTTTGCGAGGAGGCCTCATCGTTTGGTGTGGGCTGGGCGTCTGTCTGGCTCAAGGCGAGGAGTGTCTCGTACATCACCGTGTTGGCGAGTACCCGCTTCACATAGTCACGCGTTTCGGTAAACGGAATGGACTCTGCGAAGGCGGCCCCGGGCACCTGACGGTCGATGGAGCTTTGCCAGAGCTGGCTACGTGAGGGCCCGGCATTGTAGGCAGCGCTTGCCAGCACAGCCGAGCCATTAAAGCGGCTGTGCATTTGCTGCAGGTAGGCTGTTCCGAGCCGCAAATTGAACGAGGGATCAACCAGTCTGCGTGCGTCGATCCTGCCCATGCCAAGCTCTCGGGCCACAGAACTGGCCGTGGCGGGCATGATCTGCATGAGCCCAGCCGCCCCGACAGGCGACTTAATTTGGGGAAGAAACCGAGACTCCTGGCGAATAAGGCCCATCACCCAGCCTGTTTTTAAGCCCTTGCGATCGGCCTCCTGCTGAATGAGGTCTTTAAATGGCTTTGGATAACGAAGCCGGAAGTCGTGCACATCCTGGGTGCGAATGGCTGCGGCAATGGCGCGATCGGGAAGGCCTGCCTCAAGGGCAAGCTGGCTCGCCGCAAGAAGCCCAAGGTCTGGAAGCCGATTAATAAGGGCATTCCATTCCACGATGGCCTCCGCACGAAGCCCCAGACTTGCAAGACTTAAGCTGCGGCTAAGAAAGGGGTCGCTTAGAACAGACGGTCGCAGCAGCCCAATGGTGTAGCGCTCGGGGAAGTCGGGCTCGGCCTTTAAGGGGAGCAATGGTCGGTCTAGGGCCTCGGCTGCAAGAAGCCGATAGAACGACCAGCCCTCAGGAATAGTCTCCCATAGCGCCCGGGCAAGCTCGGGCCGGCCTTGTTGCTCCATAAGCCAGCCTCTCCAATAGACCCATGTTTCTTGGTTACGCTGAGGCTCAGGCATGGCGGCCAGAATCGGTCGCAGAAGCTCGGGCTCGGCTCGACGCAGGGCAAGCCTTGCGGCAGCTTCAATAATCTCTGGGGGCTGGTCGGGTGCCGAGGCAATGCCCTGGGCAAGGTAGGACCATGCGCGTCGATCCGTACGCATCCAGAGCCGGGATCCAAGGGCAAATCGTCCGAAGGACTGTTGTTCAGGATTAAAACGCTTGGCCATTGGCGTAAATCGGTCGGCTGCCTTTGCCGAGCTCGAACGACTGGTGGCAAGGATGCTCAGCAGATCGAACTCATGGGGCATGGGTCGAATACCGGACGCTTGGCTGGCCTTCCAAAGCCTTCGCCCCGACTCCTGGCTGCCCATTAAGGCGGCCCACCGGGCTCGAATCGTAATTTCGTTTCGGCTTAGCAGCCCTTTGCGCGCCGCATCCTCCATTAGGCCCAGGCAGCCCTCGAGGGTCTCGTTACCGCGGGCCAATCCCATGGCGTCGTGGAGGGTTAGAGTTGAAAGAACTAGTCGTGCGCGTGAGCAGGCAATTCCGGTTGGCTCGGGATGGTTTGGGTCGGCCGGGAGGTCTGTTAGCAGACGGGCGAGCTCAGGCCAGCTTTTGCCGCGAATGCCTGCCACCAGTAGGTCGTTCTGCAGGGCTCGTGCAAGGGGGTGGTCGTGGTACTCGGCTTGGAATTCCCGAAGACGTTCGATGGCAACAGGCTGGAACGGTTTTTTGGAGATAAGAAGCCGGGCCTCCCAGTAGTCGGCCCAGACCACCAAGGGATCGTCTTCGGCCGCAAGTTTTGCGCGTGAGCGCGCAAGGCCCTGACTGTCCTTGCGCATAAAGGCCGTTTTGGCATCTAAAACCGGGTGGCCTGTATTGGCTGCCTTCGAGGCCTGTTGGCCGTAGGCCAACGTAGGCGGGACAAGCACTGCGCAGGCCACCAGGCTGAGACAAACATTCTTCAGTTGTGCAAGCACCATGGGAAAAGCATAGCCCGATTGGGTGGAGTGCGCGAGGGATGGTCGCGATAAACACAACAAAGAAGGGTAAATTGCCATGAATGTCGGAATCCTCACTCTCCATTATCAAATCGGCTCTTCGCAGGGCTCTTTTAGCCCAAAGGCAAGATTTAACTTCTTCAAACCGTAACGTTGCCGAAATGAAGATGGTTGATCGCCTGAGTGGCTTTCTTACAACCAGGCCATGGCGAAGTTACGCCGTGTTTTTGCCGTGGCGTGGTGAGCCTGACTTAACCGAGGTCTGGAACCGGATGCACGAGGACGGGTATACCCTTGCCTTGCCTACCTGTCTTGCAGACCGTAAAACCATGCAGATGCGCAGCTGGCTGCTGACGAGCCCTCTTGAGAAGGATGCCCTTGGGCTTCCAGCGCCTGCCGCCTCGGCTAAGCCGATTCTCTGCGATGCTTGGATTGTTCCTTGTTTGGGTGTGGGTCCCTGTGGTGAACGCCTGGGAGCCGGCATGGGTTTTTACGACCGAGCCATGGCCGCCCTAGGGCCAGGCCAACGACCTGCGACGATTGGCGTTTGCTTTGAGTCTGGCCGCGTGCAGACGCCCTTTGCCGAGCCTCACGACTTACTGCTTGACGCCTGCCTAACCGAGGCGGGCATTGAGCACTTCAAGCCGCCGAATGAAGCCTATCGAGCTTAAGTTCTTCCGCGATTCTTAGGATGGGGTCGGCCTTGTTCATGGTATAGAAGTGGACACCGGGGACACCTGCCGTAAGAAGTTGATCGACGAGGTCGGTGACGACCTCGTGGCCAAAGGAACGAATGGAGGCTGTGTCGTCTCCAAAAGACTGCAGCCGCTGACGAATCCAACGAGGAATTTCAGTGCCACAGGCATCGGAGAATCGGGCCAACTGGTTGAAGTTGGTAATGGGCATGATGCCAGGAACGATCGGCTGATCGACGCCTCTGGCATAGGCCTCGTCAACAAACCGAAAGTAGGCATCGCTGTTGAAAAAATACTGAGTAATGGCGCCGTCGGCACCCGCCTTCATTTTTTCAACAAAATTCTGTAAATCAAGGTCAGCTGATCGAGCCTGAGGGTGAAACTCGGGGTAGGCCGCCACTTCAATGAAGAAATGGTTGTCGAACTTCTCTCGAATGAATCGAACCAGGTCGATGGCATGCATGAACTCTCCGCCATGGCCGTAACCCGAGGGAAGATCCCCTCGCAGGGCGACGATGCGGTGAGTGCCCATGGCTCGGTAGTCTTCAAGAAGGGCCTGAATGTCGTTACGGCTTGCACCGATACACGAGACATGGGGCGCTACGTCGCCAAACTGTTCCCGCATCTGTTCCACGGTCAATCGAGTGCCATCTCGGGTTGAGCCGCCCGCTCCGTAAGTAACCGAGACGTAACTGGGCTTAAGCGCCGCAAGCTTTTGACTATCAAGCCCAAGCTGAGCTTGTGTTTCAGCCGACTTCGGCGGAAAAAATTCGAGGCTAATGTTCATGATGTCTACCAAGCGGTTTCAGACGAAACGGCGCCCCGACGTTTGAGACCGAGGCCTCAAACGTCTGCGGCACTTTCACACGGGCTAATTAGTACCGGTAGGTATCGGCCTTGTAGGGCCCTTCTACGGGGACGCCAATGTAGCGGGCTTGCTCGTCACTAAGCTCGGTCAGCATAGCCCCAAGCTTGGCCAACTGAAGCCTTGCTACTTTTTCATCAAGGTGCTTAGGCAGAACATAGACCTTGCCCTTCTCGTAAAAATCTTTGTGGGCAAAAAGTTCAATTTGAGCAATGACCTGATTGGCAAACGAGGAGCTCATGACATAGCTGGGGTGGCCGGTTCCGCAGCCAAGATTCACCAGACGCCCCTGGGCAAGAAGAATGATGCGCTTGCCGTCCGGGAAGATCACGTGATCAACCTGCGGCTTGATCTCTTCCCATTTGCACTTCGAAAGCGCTGCGACATCAATTTCGTTGTCGAAGTGACCAATGTTGCAGACGATGGCCTGATCTTTCATGCGAGCCATATGCTCATGGGTAATCACCGACTTGTTGCCCGTAGCGGTTACAAAAATGTCCGCCTTGTCGGCTGCGTAGTCCATGGTGACAATGCGGTAGCCTTCCATCGCAGCCTGTAGCGCGCAGATTGGGTCGATCTCGGTAATCCAGACTTGAGCAGACAGGGCACGAAGGGCCTGGGCCGAGCCCTTCCCCACATCGCCATAGCCACAGACCACAGCGACTTTGCCGGCCACCATGACATCGGTAGCTCGCTTAATAGCATCGACCAAAGACTCGCGGCATCCGTAAAGGTTGTCGAACTTGCTTTTCGTAACCGAGTCATTGACGTTGATGGCTCGGAAGGCAAGCTCGCCACGCGCGGCCATTTCGTTAAGTCGCAGCACACCCGTGGTGGTCTCTTCTGTTACCCCAATGATCGAGTCAAGGTGCCGTTGGTAAAAGCCAGGGTCTGCGCCAAGACGCTTTTTAATGGACTTGAAGAGTTCGATTTCTTCTTCGCTATGAGGATGGTCAAGCACCGTGATGTCGCGCGCCGCTTTTGCGCCGAGATGCAGTAAAAGTGTTGCATCACCGCCATCATCGAGAATCATGTTGGAGCATCCACCATCGGCCCAATCGAAGATGCGATGGGTGTAATCCCAGTACTCTTCAAGGCTCTCGCCTTTCTTGGCAAAAATGGGCACACCCGCCTCGACCATGGCCGCAGCCGCATGGTCTTGGGTCGAGAAGATGTTGCAAGAGGCCCAGCGCACCTGTGCACCAAGGGCCGTGAGGGTTTCGATGAGGACTGCTGTCTGGATAGTCATATGCAGAGAGCCCGTGACCCGCGCGCCCTTTAGGGGCTGCTGCTCAGCGTATTCCTTGCGAATGGCCATGAGACCAGGCATTTCGGTCTCGGCAATAGCAATTTCTTTGCGCCCCCAGCCCGCAAGGCTTAGGTCGGCAATAACGTAGTCGGGATTGGCTTTTGGTTTTAAAACGGCGCTCATCTCGCGCTCCTTTCGTTTCGTAGGGAATCGCGAGCGCCGTTTCGATCTTGATGTATTCAAGCCTGGGGGCAAAGCCTCGCAGCGCTCCTTGAACACCTCCGAATTGTGACGGGGTCATTTGGCCTGGTCAAGCGCTTTTCAGCAACCAACCGGCCAGCGACCCAGCTTATTGCTTATAGGCAGGCTGCCTTGAGTGCCTCGGCCTTGTCGGTCGATTCCCAGGTAAAGTCGGGTTCCTCCCGGCCAAAGTGGCCGTACGCGGCGGTATTGCGGTAGATCGGACGCAAAAGGTCAAGCATTTTCACTATCCCCTTGGGCCGCAGATCGAAGACCTGACGCACCGCCTGAACAATTTTTTCGTCCGCAACTTTGCCCGTTCCTTGGGTACTTACGCTAATGGAGGTCGGCTCGGCCACGCCAATGGCGTAGCTAACCTGCACGAGTGCCTTCTCGGCAAGGCCTGCAGCAACGATGTTTTTGGCAACGTAGCGGCCCGCATAGGCGGCCGAGCGGTCCACCTTGGATGGGTCTTTGCCCGAGAAGGCTCCACCCCCATGAGGGGCCGCTCCCCCGTAGGTGTCCACAATAATTTTTCGCCCCGTGAGACCGCAGTCCCCCTGTGGCCCGCCAATGACAAAACGTCCGGTGGGGTTGACCAGAAACTTGATGTCCCCCTTGACGAGATTGGCGGGAAGAACCGGCTTAATAACTTCTTCAATCACAGCCTCGCGCAATTGCTCAAGGCTAATGTCGGGACTGTGCTGGGTGGAAAGGACCACCGTTTGAATGGACTCCGGCCGGCCATTAACGTAACGCAGGGTCACCTGAGACTTTGCGTCGGGTCGAAGCCAGGCAAGCCGCCCATCGCGCCGAAGCATGGACTGCCGCTCGACCATGCGGTGGGCGATATGAATGGCCGCGGGCATAAGGCTCGGGGTCTCGTTGCAGGCATAACCAAACATCAGGCCTTGGTCGCCCGCGCCTTGATCGAGGTTGTCGTCTTGGGCCTTGTCCACGCCCTGCGCAATGTCGGGGCTTTGCTTGTCATAGGCAACGAGCACCGCACAGCCTTTGTAGTCAATTCCAAATTCGGTGTTGTCGTATCCAATTTCTTTGAGCGTTTGCCGTGCGACCTGAATGTAGTCAACGGTTGCTTGGCTTGTGATCTCACCGGCAAGAACCACGAGCCCGGTGTTGCAAAGCGTCTCTGCGGCAACTCTTGATTTCGGGTCCTGTTCAAGCAAAGCGTCTAAGATGGCATCCGAGATCTGATCGGACACCTTGTCGGGGTGTCCTTCTGACACCGACTCCGAGGTAAAAAGATAATCGTTGGACATGGCAAGCCTCCTTCAAGCAAAACATCACGACGGGCTGCGGAAGCTAAGAGGGCTTGCAATGCATGCAAACGCTTTAGCGGTATTTGTAACAAAGTCGCCCCGCAAGTTGTCGATTAAATCGGCGACGGAGAGACTATAGTGAGCCTTGAGGTATTTATCAAATGGGTGTCTCTGCTGCCCCTTGGCCTGGCTCGGGCTCTGGGCGGTCTTCTGGGCATGTTGACTTGGCTTCTTTCAAGCAAATACCGGCGCCGCTTTCGTGATAACTGGCTGATAGCCCGAAGTCATTTTCAGGCGAAGCTCGAGCCGTCACTTAGGCCTCCAAGCATGGTTCGGGCAGTGGCTCAGGCCGGCTGTCTGGCGGCCGAACTTCCCGCAATCTGGTGCAATTCCAAAACAGTTGACCGTATGAGCGTTGAAGGCTGGGATCTTGTGGAGCGCCTATTGGCGCAGGGCCGAGGCCTGATTGTGCTCACCCCTCACCTTGGGGCGTTTGAGCTTGGTGCACGCGCCTTCGCCAGGCGACACCCCATTACGGTTCTTTATCGGCCTTCACCCTCGCCCACCACGGAAAGGCTCTTGCAACGGTTTCGTCCCGCCGACCAGTTAAGGGCTGTGCCTGCGAACAGTCAGGGTGTGCGCGCTCTTTTGCGTACGCTTAAGTCCTCTGGCGTCATTGGCATTCTTCCCGATCAAGTTCCCTCCCAAGGCGAGGGCGTCTGGGCCAGCTTCTTTGGTCGGCCCGCCTACACCATGACCCTGCCCGTTCGGCTGGCACAGGCCACCAAGGCGCCACTTGTCTGGGTGCTTGCCGTTCGTCGGCCTGGCGGCTGGTCACTTGTATTTAAGGCTTGGGGCTTAGGGGAGGCTCGGCCTTTGGATGAGGCCAACTCGACCGCCCTTGATGTTCAAGCTATGAATCATCAGCTGGAGGACTTGATTGCGCTTGCGCCTGAGCAATACCTCTGGGGTTACAACCGGTATCGCGGTAGACCGCCCACGCCTGCCTCCTAGCCCTGGCTCGTCGCCTGTTAGCCAGTGCATTTCGCGTCCATAATGAGTGTCCATGCGACTTCAATTCACCAAGATGCACGGCGCAGGCAACGATTTCGTTGTCATTGATGCGCGTGAGGGCAGCCTCGAAAAGTTAACGAGCCCCGAAGCGATCCGTAAGCTTGCCGATCGTCGTTTTGGAGTGGGGGCTGACCAGGTGCTTTTTGTTGCCCGGCCTTCGGTGCCTGAGGCGGTATTCGACTATCGGATCTTCAATGCGGATGGCTACGAGGTTGAGCAGTGCGGCAATGGCGCCCGATGCTTTGCACGATTTGTTGTCGATAAGGGGTTGGCTCCAAGCCGACGATTTAAGGTGAATACTCTTGCTGGGCTCATTGAGCCCCTTCTTAATGAGGATGGCAGTGTCACGGTCGATATGGGTCCCGCCCAGTTTGACCCTGGTGAGCTTCCGTTTCATGTTGAGGGGCTTAAGGCTGAGAGGTATGCCGACCAGTGGCTGTATTTTTTGGAACCCGAGACCGGTCGCCTAGGTTTTGAAGGCTTTTGGGCGGCCGCCGTCTCAATGGGCAATCCGCATCTTGTGCAGTGGGTGGACGATCTTCAGTCAGCCCCCGTGCAGGCCGTTGGCCAGTGGCTCAATGCCCATCCGCGATTGCCGAAGGGGGTGAATGCAGGCTTTGCGAGCCTTGATCCAACGAACAATCGCCTGCAACTGCGGGTTTACGAGCGAGGTGCGGGCGAGACTCTTGCCTGCGGCACTGGGGCCTGTGCGGCTGCTGTGTCTGCCTTGGCTCAGGGCCGCCTCTCGGGGCAGACCCCTGTTGAGGTTCTGACTCGGGGCGGACTGCTGCGCATTGACTGGCAAGCGCAAGAGGTGGGCCCGGGTAAGGGCGCCGTTTTTCTTACGGGGCCCGCTGTGACGGTTTTCTCTGGGGAGATTGAGCTATGACTGATGACCAGGTGAAAGCCTTTCTTCTCGAGCGGCCGGGTTTTTTACGAGACCATCCTGAACTTCTTTTTGAGCTTGCAATTGATGCAGAGCCTGCTGAGCAGGGTCATGGTGGCTCCGTGGTCTCCTTGGTTGAAAGGCAAGCTGCTCTGTTACGAGCCAAGGTCCGCCATCAGGAGGCTCGCGTGGCGCAGCTGCTGCGCGTGGTGGAAGAAAACAATGCCATTCATCAAAAGCTTCTGGGCTGGATTCGCAGCCTTCTGTTGGCGAAAACCCAAAGCCTGCGTGTCAAGCAGTCGGTGCGTGGGCTTGCCCAGGCCTTCTCTGTCCCTTTCGTCAGGCTTGTGGCTTGGGAGCCCGAGGTCGAGCTTCAAAAAGTCTTTCGCGGTCTTCGGCCGGACTGTCAGCTTCTATCGGACCTGGAAATTAACCAAGAGACCCAGACCCTTATTACTGAGATGGCATCGGCGCTTGCTCACCCCATCTGCCTTCCTGCCTCCACTTACCAGGCCGGGCTTGCCTTTGTTGGGGTTGGTGCAAAAGCTGGCTCGCAAGACGTTGATATTAATCCGTCGGGCTCTGTGGCGCTGCTTCCGCTAAGGGCGGGCCTGGCACCGAAGGCCGTGGGCCTAATGGTCTTGGCAAGCGATGACGCAGGTCGGTTTAGTCAGGACCATGGCATTGACTTTCTCGTGAGTATTGCTGAGCTTGTAAGTGCCTGCATTCTTGGCGGCGCCCTAAGCCGGCAGGTCAAGCCTAAAAAGGTGAAGGACGATGCAGCCGGCTGAGGGAAGCCTTTGCATCACCGATGATCAGGTTCAAGGGTATTTGAAGAGTCTGCAGGGTCGGCAGTTCTCCGATCAGACGCTGTTAGCCTATCAAAGGGAACTGAAGGAACTTCAGCAGACTCTTGCCGTTGCGCAGACCAGTCCAACAGCGGCGTTGCGGGCGCATCTGGCTCAGGCTCGAGCAGCTGGCTTAAAGCCCTCAAGTCTTGCTCGGCGCCTAGCGGCATGGCGAAGTTTTCTGCGCTGGCTTGCAGAAACGAAGCTTAGCGCGGCGTCTCAGGCCGCCCTGCTACTTGGCCAGCTCAAAGCCCTTCGGGCCCCACGTACTGGCAGGCCGTTGCCCAAGCTTTTGTCGGTGGAAGAGGCGGTGGCCTTGGCCCAAGGTCCCATGCCTCATCACCAGAACTCCAGCGGCGCTTTGATGGACGCTATGGACGCCGTGCCCGTCGGGTCAAGGGCCTGGCATGCCCGCTGGGCAGTCGTGCGTGACCGGGCGGTGATTGAGCTTTTGTACTCATGCGGGCTTCGTGTCTCCGAACTCATTGGGCTCGACTCCGAGCCCTCGGGCCCTTGGACCGGATGGCTTGACCTACAGGCAGGTGAGATTGTGGTGGTGGGCAAGGGCAATAAGTTACGAAGACTTCCCGTGGGAGGCCCTGCCTCGAAGGCCATTGAGGCCTGGCTCGAGCGACGTGCACAGGTTCTTCGCGAACTTCAGTTGGATGACCTGAAGGGCCCAGTTTTTATTGATCGCTTGGGCCAGCGTATGAATCGAAGGGCCGTGTATCGCCTGGTTCAGTTCGCCGCTAAAAGGCTTGGGCTCTCCCAGCCCGTGCACCCCCATATGCTGCGACATTCCTTCGCGAGCCATCTTTTGCAGTCCAGTGGTGACTTGCGCGCTGTTCAAGAGTTGCTTGGCCATGCCCAGATTACAACCACGCAGGTCTATACACACCTTGATTTTCAGCGACTTACCCAGGTTTACGACAAGGCGCATCCGCGAGCCCGGCGCAAGATCAAAGGCTTTGGCACAATCGGGTCATGATTCCTGTCACCATCCTCACTGGCTTTCTTGGCGCGGGCAAAACTACGCTTCTGAAACGAATCCTCACCGAAGACCACGGTCATCGCGTTGCGGTTATTGAAAATGAGTTTGGCGAGGAGAGCATCGACAACGACCTTCTCTTTCGCGACCAGGCCGAGCAGATCATTGAAATGAACAATGGCTGCCTCTGCTGCACAGTGCGAGGGGATCTGGTTGAAATTCTTGGTCGCCTGCAGTCGCGGCGAAAGGCAAACGAGCTTTCTTTCGATCGTGTTGTCATTGAGACAACGGGGCTTGCTGAACCCGGCCCTGTGGCGCAGACTTTTTTCGTCGATGATCAGGTGGCTGAGCATTTCCTGTTGGATGCCATTATTACGGTGGTCGATGCGGTTCATGGCGATCAGCAGTTGAACGATCATTCCGAAGCGCGCGCCCAGGTAGGCTTTGCAGACCGCCTGCTTATTTCAAAGGCAGACAAGGCAAGCCCAGAGGCGGTGAAGGCGCTTAAAGCAAGGCTTACTCGAATGAATCCGCGAGCTGCCATTCGTGAAGCTCACTTTGGAGAGACTGCCCTTGAGGACATCCTAGATATCCGGGGTTTTAACTTGAATGCCGCCCTTGAAATCAACCCCGATTTTCTCGATGCCGATCAGCACCATCATCACGACGACGATGTCTCGTCGTTTATTTTTAAGGCCAACCGCCCTTTTGATGCCGATCGTTTTGAAGCCTTTATGTCAGCCGTGTCCCAGACCTACGGGCCCCAGCTTTTTAGGTACAAGGGCCTGCTCTGGCTCAGGGGCCATGAGAATCAGATGATCTTTCAAGGCGTACATATGCTCATGGGGGGTGATAAGGGTCGAGCCTGGAAGCCTCAAGAGGCTCGTGAAAGTCGGCTTGTATTTATAGGCCGAGACCTGCCCAGGGATACAATTGAAAAAGGTTTGCAGCAGTGCCTGGTTTAGAGGTTTTTGTTTTGTAGAAAGTAGGCGTTATGAAAGAAGTCGTTCAACAACCCATCGAATCGGATGAAGAGCTTTTGTCACAGCCAGGCTCCGAGTACATGAGCCCCGCACAACTCGATTTCTTTCGACGAAAACTTCAGGCTCTGGAGGCCGAGCTTCGGGTGAATGCGGGTGAGACCACCGAGCATCTTCGTGAGACGGTTCTGGTTCCCGACCCGGCCGATCGCGCCACCATTGAAGAAGAGCATGCGCTTGAGTTACGAACACGAGATCGGGAACGAAAGCTTATTAAGAAGGTTGAGCAGGCCATTGCCCGAATTGATGCGGGGGAGTATGGCTATTGCGAGGAGACGGGCGAGCCCATTGGGCTTCAAAGACTTCTTGCCCGTCCCACGGCAACGCTCTCTGTTGAAGCGCAAGAGCGTCGAGAGCTTCGACAGAAACAGTTCGGCGACTAACCCAACCCCTTACGTTACCTAGCCGATCGTGACCGAGCCTACCCTTCAGGCTGGCCAAAAAGCAGCGCTTCTTGCAGAGGCACTCCCCTATATTCGTCGTTTTCATGGCAGAACGGTGGTCGTGAAGTACGGTGGCAATGCAATGACCGACGAGGCCTTAAAGCGTGGCTTTGCCCATGACGTTGTTCTTCTAAAGCTGGTTGGTATTAATGTTGTTGTGGTGCATGGGGGCGGACCTCAGATTGAGGAACTCTTAAGCCGGGTTGGTAAAAAGGGCGAGTTTATTCAGGGCATGCGCGTGACTGATTCCGAGACCATGGACATTGTCGAGATGGTGCTTGCGGGAAAGGTGAACAAAGAGATTGTTGAGCTTATTAATCACGCGGGCGGCAAGGCCGTTGGGCTTACCGGCCAAGATGGGGGCCTGATTCGGGCATCCAAGCTGATGATTAGTTCAAACGACGTTCCCGACCAGCTACTTGACATCGGTCATGTCGGGCAGATTGAGCAGGTGGACCCCGATATCGTCTATTCGCTCTTGAAGTCAGGGTTCATTCCAGTGATTGCGCCGATCGGCTCGGGCAACCAAGGCGAAACCTACAACATTAATGCCGACTTGGTTGCGGGAAAGATTGCCGAGATACTGAAGGCCGAAAAACTTGTTCTTATGACCAACACCCCAGGCGTGCTCGATCGCAACGGTCAGCTTATAACGGGCCTCACAGCCAAAGAGGTGGACACTCTTTTTGCAGACGGCACCTTATCGGGTGGCATGCTCCCCAAAATTAGTTCGGCTCTTGATGCTGCCAAGGCTGGGGTACATTCGGTTCATATTATTGACGGTCGGGTTCCCAACAGTCTCTTACTCGAAATCCTTACGGCTGAAGGCGTAGGCACAATGATTCGATCGCACTAACTGGGTGTGATTGAGTTTTGATGGCAGTTCTCAAGCGTCGCTACAGCAAGGCTTCCATTGGGCAAAACCCCCGTGGCGCCCGGCTTTGGCTATTCGACCTCGACAACACGCTGCATGATGCAAGCTGGCGGCTTATGTCGGAAATTAACCGTCGTATGACGCTCTACATACAGGCGAGGCTTGACCTCAATCAGGCCGAGGCCTCGGCGCTTAGAGCCCGCTACTGGAAGCGTTATGGGGCTACCCTTTTAGGGCTGGTTGCCCATCACGGCGTGGATGCTGCCGACTTCCTTCAGAAGACCCATCCCATCGAGACGCTTGATGATTTTTTTCTGCCGAATCCTGGTCTTGCGCGAAGGCTCGCAAAATTAAAGGGCGAGCGCTGGCTTGTGACCAATGCGCCCCGATCTTACGCACAAGAGGTTGTTAAGCGGCTCGGTCTTCAGCATTTTTTTCATGCGGCCATTTACATCGATGACATGCAGATTCATGGGCGGCTCCGACCCAAGCCCTCTCGGCTGCTTTGGGCACGCATCCGTCACAGGTCTCGGCTGGTGGGTGGTCAAACAAGCCCTTTGGGCCGTCAACGGTTTTTCGTGGACGATAGCGATGGCAATCTTCGGTCTGCCTACCGCCAAGGCCTTCAGACCATCCGCTTTAACGGATCTGACAGTCATGCCCGATTGGGCTGGCGGCTTGGAAGGCCATTTTCGGCCCGACGCCCCAGTTTTGTTCTGCATCAAGTAAACTCATGGTCGACCTTGGTGCGAAGGATTGGGCGTCCCCAGTCCTTATAGGGAGTTCTGTCATGACCGACGTTGAAGAACCCGAGCGCTCACGAAAGCGACTAAAGCCCGGCGAGCGCAAGCTTCAGATTCTGCAGGCGATTGCCGCCATGCTTGAAGAAGAGTCGGAGCGCATTACAACTGCTGGCCTTGCGGCAAGGCTGCAGGTATCGGAAGCCGCGCTCTATCGGCACTTCGCCAGCAAAGCCCAGATGTACGAGGGCCTGTTGGAGTTTATTGAACAGACCATCTTCGGCCTGATTAATCAAATTGATTCCGAACCCGACCCCGCTGAGCATAAGGCCCGTTCCATCGTTCTTATGCTTTTGAATTTTGCGGAAACCAACCCTGGTATGACCCGCGTACTCACTGGGGAGGCCCTTGCCTACGAGAACCTTCGTCTTCAACACCGCGTGAACCAGCTTATTGACCGCACCGAGGCTTCCTTGCGTCAATGCCTCAAGCTCCAAAAAGAGCCAGGTCTACTTGACCCAGCGCTTCAGGCGAGCCTTGCTATTTCCTTTGTGCAAGGCCGCTGGCTGCGCTTTTCAAAGACAGCCTTTCGGGCTGTGCCCAGTGAGTCGGCTGAGTCCATTGTTGACGCGTTATTTTTTACCAAGCCCGCCGCAGACTAGGCAGCCTTTTCGTGCTTGAAAGCGCATGCTTTCAAGGCTTAGGTTACGCGCCTCAAACTGCCAAAGCTGTCCTGTTGGCGCTGGTCCTCCCATAAGCAGCTTAAGAGCTTCATTCGCCTGCATAAGGCCAACAAGCCCAACGGCTGTTGAGACGACGCCATAGGCACCGCAGGCCGCATCCACCACCGACGATCCCTCGCCCCCTTGGGGAAAGAGGCAGGCATAACAGCCCGAGTGATTCTGCCGAGGATCCACCACCAAAAGCTGCCCAGACCATTGCAGGGCTGAGCCAATAACAAGCGGCAGTCTAAGCCTATGACAGGCCTGATTAACAATATGCCTTGAGGCAAAGCGATCGGTGCAGTCAATAACAATATCGCTGCCCATGAAAAGGCTTGCCGCATTGGCCGCAGTGACTGCCTCATTAAAGGCCTCAATCTGGGCGTGGGGATGAAGTAGCTTAAGCTGCTCGGCAGCTGCAACGGCCTTGTTATGCTCAGTGTGGTTGGGCCCAAAGAGGATTTGTCGAGGTAGGTTAGAGACCTCAACCGTGTCGGGGTCGATAAGTCGAAGCCTTCCAACACCGGCGGCCGCCAAATAGAGAGCAACCGGGCAGCCCAGCCCTCCAAGGCCAACAATGGCTGCGGTTGAGGATCTTACTTGCTCAAGGCTTTTCTCCGAGACCTCCGGGGCAAGCAAGAACCTGCTAAAGCGAAGCAGGTCGGTGTCCGAGGGCTGCATCGTGCTCGAGTCACTGGCTATTCTGAACTTAATCGAGCCCTGGCGGTACGGCAGAGGTTAATACGGGTTGGCCCTTGAGGTGATTAAGGGCCTGTGCGAGCTGAAAGTCGTCTTTCGATCCAAATTCAATGGGCTTCGTAGCGGGCTTGGCCTGCTCAGCAGCTGCACTGTCTTTTGAGGGGCTCGCTGCGCCAACCTCGTTAACGCCAGAACTCGTTCCCGCCGCCGAGGCCTTCGAGCCAGGCTTGGCAGGCGATGCCTCTGCCTGTCGCTTATCTTCCAGGTGTCGATTTAAATCAGCCTCGCGGACACGGAATTGCTCGGTCACTGAACCAGACTCGGACTCTTCAACCCAGAAGTCCGGTCGAATGCCCTTGGCCTGAATGCTGCGGCCTGCGGGGGTGTAGTACCTGGCCGTGGTGAGCTTGATGGCCGTGCTGCTCGTCAGAGGAAGGATGGTTTGAACCGAGCCTTTACCAAATGTTTGCGTGCCAAGTACCACGGCACGCTTATGGTCTTGGAGGGCACCGGCCACGATTTCGGAGGCTGAGGCCGAGCCACCGTTAACAATAACAACCATGGGCAGGCTCTTGGCCTTGGGGTTGAGACCTGTTAAGGGGTCTGCCCCCCCGCGCAGGTAGTCGGAGGGCTTGGCGGCGAAGGCGCGCTTGGCATCGGGCTGGCGTCCGTCGGTGGTGACGACTGTGACGTTATCCGGCAAGAAGGCGGCAGAGACGCCGACTGCCGCATGAAGCAGTCCACCTGGGTCGTTACGCAGATCGAGAACAAGACCTTTCACAGGCTTCTTGGGATCGGCCTCGACCTGCTGCAAGAGTTTGTTCAAGTGGCTGACGGTAGAACTAACGGTGTGCTCTTGAAACTGGGTGATTCGGATGTAGGCGTATCCAGGCTCGAGCCATTTCGAACGAACACTCTGAACGCGAATCACATCGCGAACGATGGTGACCACAATGGGGAGTGGCTCCGATTTTCTTGAGAGTGTTAAGTTAATGGAGGTTTTGGGCTTGCCTCGCATAAGCTTCACGGCCTCTTGAAGGTTCATACCCTTGGTGGCCTTGTCGTCTATTTTGATAATAAGGTCGCCGGCGCGAACACCTGCTCGAGCAGCCGGTGTGTCCTCGATGGGTGAGACCACCTTCACAAAACCATCTTCAAGCCCCACTTCAATGCCAAGCCCACCAAACTCGCCTTGGGTTCCGACCTGCAGCTCTTTAAAGGCCTCTGCATCAAGGTAGGCAGAGTGAGGGTCGAGCCCAGAAAGCATGCCACTGATGGCCTCGGTAATAAGCTTTTTGTCTTCTACGGGCTCAACGTAATGGGCCTTGATTGCCCCGTAGACATCGGCAAACTGGCGCAACTCTTCTACGGGAAGCGCAAGCCGGCCGTCACGCTGCGCGGCCGCTGAGATTCCGAGGCTAAGGGCTACCCCACCAATGAGTCCAAGGCCAACCCAGCCGGCTGCCTTTAAGCGATTCGTCATAGCCATATCTTCTACCCCAGCGCCACAGGCTGGGCCTTTCCTTGTTGAGCGATTTCGGCAAGAGCTGCCTCGATGACTGCAGGATCCGCCAGGTACTGACGTGATTGAAGCTTAAATTGGTCATCAAACTCCAGCACCATCGGTTGCGCTGTAGGGATATTCAGCTCAAGCACCTCGTCTTCGGAGAGCCCAGCCAGAAGTTTGAGTAGCGCACGCAGGGAGTTCCCGTGGGCAGCAATGAGGGGTTTTTTGCCCGATCGAAGGCAGGGAAGAAGCTGCTCATTCCAGAAGGCCTCTACACGCACGACCGTGTCAGCAAGGCACTCGGTAAGAGGGATATCGGATTCGGACAGGCCTGCCTGAAGGTATTTGGGATCGATCGCCGTGAAGTGAGGGTGATCGGGTGTCATAGGATTGGGCCTTACCGAGAAGCTTCGCCTCCACAAATGAACCTGGGCTTCCCCATACTTTGCAGCGGTCTCTGATTTGTTGAGCCCCGATAAGGCGCCATAGTGTCGCTCGTTCAACCGCCAGTCGGCATGAATGGGGATGCCTGTCTGATCGAGGCTTTCAAGCACAAGTTCGCAGGTGTTTGCTGCTCGCTTTAGAAAGGATGTGAACGCCAGGTCAACCTTGAGCCCCTTACTGCGAATGAGCGCCCCAGCTTGCCTAGCCTCTTCTTCCCCTCTGGACGTTAGGGGGACATCCACCCAACCAGTAAAGCGGTTTTCAACATTCCACTGGCTCTGACCATGGCGAAGAATAATGACGGGAACGGGCATAATAAGTTGTGATTGTCTGGGGTATCTGAGAATAAGGCTAAAGAGCCAGAGGTTTGCTTGGGATATTCAGGCAAGCCCTCATTCTAACGTTTCGCCCTCACTGGTGAGGAAATTAGGGGTCTGCATTGCAATTTTTTATTGACAATATCTTCCTTGTTGCCGCGGCCTTTGTGAGCGGTGCTCTTCTTGTATGGCCCATGGTGGTGCGGGGGTCTGCTGCGAGGCAGGTCAACACCCTTGGGGCAACCCAACTTATGAACGCCGAGGACGCCCTACTTATCGATATTCGTGAGAGTCCAGAGCTTTCAAAGGGCTCAGTGCCTCTTGCCGAGCATGTTCCGATGTCGACCATGGACGGTCAGATGGATCAGATCATTAAGAGGGTAACTTCGGGCAAAAAGACAAGGCCTGTCATTTTGATGTGCGCCAGCGGTTGGCGCTCGGCGCAGCTCGGAAAGCGTTTTCGTAAGGCGGGCCTCGAGCAGGTGTTCAGCCTTGATGGCGGCTTTGACGCATGGCGGCAGGCAGGACTGCCCGTGTCTCAGCGAAGCGCCAAGGGCTAGGGGGCACTCATGGCCAAGGTCATCATGTACGCCACAGCCACTTGTCCGTACTGCATACGAGCTGAGGCGCTCCTTGCCCAGCGCGGTGTGACTGAGCTTGAAAAAATTCGCGTCGACCTTGAGCCTGAAGAACGCCAGTCCATGATGCAGCGAACCGGTCGACACACTGTCCCACAGATTTTTATTGGCGAGCGCCACATTGGGGGATGCGATGACCTGTTGGCACTTGATGCCTCGGGCGGGCTTGTGCCCCTGTTAAACGCCGACCACTTGTAACTTAGGAATCCTTGCATGACCGATAACAACAACACGCCAGAGTCGCCAGCCCAGACCAATAAGGCCGCCGGTAGCGAGGCCGATGCGGCCAGGCCCGTATTCAACCTGCAAAGGGTTTACCTGAAAGATTGCTCACTTGAGGCGCCCCACGCGCCCCACATTTTTCTTGAGAACCAAGAGCCGCGACTCGAATTCCAACTTGACACGGCCGAACAAGAACTTGGCAATAACCTGGTTGAAGTCTTGATTCGTTGTACCGTGACCTGCCGATTTGGTGACCGGGTTGGCTTTCTGGTGGAAGCGAAAGAAGCTGCCATTTTCGAAATCGCCAACGTGAGCGATGAACAGCGCGCTTTGTTAAAGGGCATCACCTGTCCCACCATTGTCTACCCCTATCTTCGCGCGAACCTTTCCGACCTCATTCAACGCTCAAGCTTCCCCCCGTTCCATCTTGCAGAGATTAACTGGGAGGCTTTTTATCAACAAAAGCAAGCCCAAAAGGCCGAGTCGGACGCCACCCGTCAGTGACGATCTCTGAGCGCTTCTCCGTTCCCGCTTTAATTCTTGGCGCAGGTGCCTGGGGTACGGCCCTGGCAATTCATTGGTCAAAACGCGCACAGCCTGGGCAGGTGAGCCTCTGGGGGCGACGCCCCGAGCACGTCAAAGAGCTTGAAGCGACACGGCTAAACCAGCGCTACCTTCCTGGTGTCAAGCTTCCCGACACCCTCGATCTAAGCCCGAACCTGAAGGCCGCCTTACTGGCGTTTCGAGAGCGGTCTCAGTGCGATGCCAAAACCCCTGGGGGACTCATTGTTCTTGCCTGCCCAGTTGCAGGCCTATCTCAGTTGGCGGCGGAGGTTACCGAGACGTTAGGGCCTGCTCAGCCGGGGGAGGGCCTTCTATGGCTAAGCAAGGGGCTGGTTCAAGATGGCGATGCGTTTTGTTGGCCCTCCGACCTTGTTCGTCGAGCGATGAAGGCCGACTGGCCCATGGCCGCTTTGACAGGCCCATCCTTTGCTATGGAGGTTGCCAAAGGGCTGCCTTGCGCCCTTACTGCGGCAAGTGCGGACCTTGGCTTTGCACGAAGGCTTTCTCGCATTTGCCATGGTGGCGGCATGCGCGTTTACGCCAGCGACGATCTCTTGGGCGCTGAGCTGGGGGGTGCCGTAAAGAACATCATGGCCATTGCGGCGGGAGTTGCTGATGGCCTAGGCCTTGGTGCCAACGCCCGTGCGGCGCTTTTAACGCGAGGCCTTGCCGAGACAGCCAGGCTTGCGGTCGCCTTGGGTGCAAGGCCCGAGTCCATGCTGGGCTTGGCCGTTCTGGGCGATCTCGTACTTACCGCCACCGGCGACCTTTCGCGTAATCGCCGCGTGGGTCTGGGCCTGGCCAAGGGAGAGCCCCTCCAGCAGATTCTTCAAATTCTTGGCCATGTAGCGGAGGGCGTTAACGCCTCGAGGGCGGTGGCGGGCCTTGCCCGGTTCCATCAGGTTGATATGCCGATTGTCCAGGCCGTCTGCCAGTTATTGTCTGGGGAGCAGTCTGCCAAAGCCATTCTTTCGGAGCTCTTATCCCGAGACCCCGTGGATGAGCTCGATGTCAGTATTGCCGAGGCTGCAAAAGACCTCAGTACCCCCTAGCACGCGTGGGTCTGCTGCCGCCAGGCCTCGTAGACCGCAATGGCAACCGCATTTGATAAGTTCAGGCTTCGGCTTTCCGGCCGCATGGGTATTCGAATTCGCTGGGCCTCGGGAAAGCAGCCGCGTTGCTCGTTCGAAAGCCCCCGTGTCTCAGAGCCGAAAAACAGCCAGGCACCTGCCAGAAGCCTGCAGTCAAAAAGTGTTCGGTGGCCCTTGGTAGTGAAGGCAAGGCTTTTTGGGCAGTCACCCGGGGTAAGGCCCCTTTTCTGCCAAAAGGTCTCCCAGCTTGCATACACCTGAATGTCACAGAACTCGTGATAGTCGAGACCCGCCCGTCGCATCTTGGCATCATCCAATGGAAAGCCCAGTGGCTCAATAAGATGCAGCTTAGCCGCAGTGTTTGCGCATAGACGAATGATATTGCCCGTGTTGGGAGGAATCTCAGGCTCAACAAGAACGACATTGAGGTCGAGTGGGTTGCTCAAGGTTTGTGGGTCTCTTGGGAAGGTATTCATGACAGGGATTCTAGGGTGTCTGGCCAAGCGGGTTCAGCCCGAACGGGCCAAGACCACCAAGCCAAGGACTCGATTGCCCCCTGACTTTAGGGCCTCAATGCAGGCGCTGGCTGTTGCGCCGGTTGTGAGTACATCGTCCACAAGCACAACGGGCTCATTGTTCTGAGAGCTTGCTGCGCTCAAGTCATGCTTTGAGGCATGGGCAATGAGCCCGCGAAGTTCGGAAAGCCTCTGTTGTCTTGTGAGTGAGGCAAGGGTCGGACTGCTCTGACCTTTGACCAGCCGAGAGAGGTCGTAGCGCAGGCGCCAGCGCCGGGCGAGAACTTGGCAGAGAAGGCTCGGAAGATGAAAGCCACGCTCGATAAGTCGGCTTGGGTCGGCAGGAACGGGGACCAGGCAGCACCGCCGCTCCAGCCAGGCCGGCGCCTCAAGCCTGCCCGCCAGCCTTATGAGTCGCTGCGCTGCAGACCATTGAGGCCTGTACTTGGCTCGCGTCAGAAGGCTGGCGACCTCGGGGCTGTAGCTTAAGGCCGCCAAAACTGGCAGATTGAGGCGTGCTTCCGTGCGTGCTGCTCGCCATGAGGCCGGAAGCTCGCGAGCGGGAACGAGCTCTTGGTTTGAGTCGGCAATAAGCCATTTAAGGGCATGCAGAAGGCTGAAAGGGCTGAAAGGGCTGGTCATCGTGCGGGTGACTATACTTTTGGGCACGTGCGCGCCTCTCTCACCCATCCTGTTTTTGGTTACCTTGGTCAGGCCTGCGTTGATCGCCTGCCGTTTATGCAGCCTCCTGCGGGACCATGGCTTTGGTTTGGCCCCCTTCCAGTCGGCCTCTCGGAGACCCAGGAAGCCGGCTGGGCCCACTGTGAACCCCTTGAAGGGAGGATGCCCAACCCCCCAAAGCTTGGCTATTCCGTCGTAATTG
>Ga0182090_1074970_pt1 | contig 31491 bp, 24 predicted proteins | sample 041ome_24_FD_127767 | JGI IMG/M metagenome (GOLD analysis project Ga0182090, IMG submission 127767) | Metatranscriptome of coastal salt marsh microbial communities from the Groves Creek Marsh, Georgia, USA - 041408BS metaT (Metagenome... | ecosystem: Environmental > Aquatic > Marine > Intertidal... | reverse complement strand
TCATCGCAAGAGGCTGTACCCACAGAAGGTCATAGCCATAAACGGCACCCAGGGTCAGCGAGGTGATCGCGCTTCCGCCACCGAGCGTCATTGCGCCTTGCAACCAGCCCGGCCCGCTTAACTTCAAATACGTCGGCAAACGCGCCAGCGCAGGTTTTCCTGCTAAAGCCGCAAGCTGCTGGGCCTCTATTTGAGCACTCATTATTCCCCTCCTGTGATAATCGATTCCACTATCAATTCTGCTAGCGATATGAGCTACTCATATCGATGTTGACCTCGACTTGGGCTTTGGTTCGCAAGACAGATGATTCAATTTTTTGTTGTAAAAGCCGACTGTACTCAACCGCATCTATTGGAAAATCGACTTTCGAATCAGTCCATGTAGACATGAGCATGCCGTTCGCAATGGCGAGAGAAGACAGGCCATCGTCTAGTGGCGCGATCAAGGATTCGTCGTTCCTAATCGACTCAACAAAATTCGAGAGCAAAATGGCGTGTTGATTAACGGCACGATCGATCGACAGCGGCTCACTCGACGAGCCCGGCATACCAAACATTTCGCGCGTTTCGCGGTTGAACTGAGCGGTAGAAACTTCGTTACGACTAACCGTTAGGGTTTTACCGTCAAACACGAGACTGCCGGAATCACCGATAATCTCGAAGCGGTTGTTCCCCGGCGCTTCACCCGTTGACCCCACAAAAATCCCGGTTGCGCCGTTGTCATATTCCAAGTAGGCCGTGACGTCGTCTTCAACCTCGACGTCGTGAAAACGACCGAACCGACAAAACGCCCGGAGACTCGAAGGCATACCGCAGATCCACTGTAGAATATCAAGATTATGAATACACTGGTTTACCAGTACGCCACCGCCCTCACCACGCCAGGTGGCCCGCCAATCACTGACCTGAAAATACACCTCGGGGCGAAACCAGTTGGTCATAGTCCAATTGATACGAATGAGATCGCCCAAATCACCGGAAACCACAATTTCACGCATTCGCAGAAACAAGGGATCTGCACGCTGATTCAACATGAGAGCGGCCACCGCACCGCTGCGGTTTGCTCGAGCGACCAATTCCTCACCTTCAGCAATCGAAAGGCCCATCGGCTTTTCCATCATCAGGTGCAAACCGGCATCGAGTACCGCAGCGCCAACGTCCAAATGTGAATAGGTCGGGGTAGCCACAACAACGGCATCACACAAGCGCGAGGCGATCAGTTCGCGATAGTCGGTAAAATGAGCCACGCCCAGACTGCGCGTATAATCGGATTCACTGCGACTGCAAATGGCGGTCAGTTTCGCGTGTCTCACATGACCCTCAAGTACGTTCTTAATGTGCTGCTGGGCGATATTGCCAAGACCCACCACACCGATACGAATCGAACCGCTACTTGAATCCACCCCTAGCTCCTATTTTTACTGTTATCGCCTAAACTTCAATCGGATTTGAACGCATCAAATCACAACATAGATCCAGTCAATACTCGACACCATCCAGCAACTTTCGCGCCCTGCCCGCTACTGGGTTCGATTGTGTTTGAATGGATCATGGCGGCATTCCTGATACCACCAAAACCCTAACGATAATATAAATCGACTGGCCTGACCACTTTACCAGAACAAAAGCTTACGTTAGTCTGTAAACAGTTAATAAAACAGGGAAGCACCTAATGGCTATCGTGAAAAAAATTCTAATCGGCTTGCTCGCGCTGGCGCTCGTCGCCGGACTCGGGTTCTTTGGATACCTGAAGTACACGGGCATTTGGAATATTATCTTCCCCTCGACGCACCACGACACCAAACCGCCTTCAATAACTGACTCAATCGCATCCCCCGCGATCCTGGTGTTCAGCAAGACCAATCAGTTCAGACACCGAGAAAGTATCGCGGCAGGTTTGGTTCATTTCGAAGAATTGGCAAAATCGCGCGATTGGGGCTTCTACGCCACCGAGAACGGCGCCGTATTCAATGCGGAACAGTTAGCGCTCTTCGACACCGTAGTCTTCTTAAACGCCACCGGTGATATGCTGAGTACAGAGCAAGAACTGGCCTTTCAAAGTTGGATGGAATCGGGCGGCGGTTGGCTGGGGGTTCACGCCGCAGGTGACGGATCACATAAAACCTGGAATTGGTACATGGAGAATTTCATTGGCGCGCCCTATGTAGCTCACATTCTCGACCCTCAGTTCCAGGTTGCCAAAGTGGTTATGGAGGACCTAGATCACCCCGTAAATCGAAATATTCCGGCTACTTGGGATCACGAAGAGGAGTGGTACTCATGGGCCTCAAGTCCGCGCGAAACCGGCTTCAATATTCTGGCGACGGTAGACGAGAGTACCTACTCCCCGATCCAGCGTTGGCGCGGTGAAGAGAATGATCTCTCAATGGGTGACCACCCTGTCGTATGGTCTAACTGCGTGGGTGAGGGCCGCAGCGTATACGCTACTATGGGACATCGGGCAGCCGCCTTCGAGCAGGAGCAGTACGCAACCATCTTAGAAAATGCCTTAGAGTGGACTCTCGGTGTAGTTGCAGATACTGCCTGCAAAGCAAGCGGCAAGATCGAAACTAACGAGGATTAACTCGATAAGGGATCAAGGCAAAACTGCGCCGTTTCGCTGGTTCCCTCGGAGCACAAACCCGAGGCGGAGGTAGAAGATGATACGTAAGAGCGTATTGGTTATTTTGATTGCGTTGGCGGCCGGCATCAGCTTGGCCGCTATCAAGTACAACCCGAGCGACACGGAGCAGTGGGAACCGATACCCGCGGTGATCACAGCGCTTCCCAATATGCCCCCCTCAGATGCCCTTGTACTGTTCGATGGTTCTTCTTTGAATGCGTGGATTGATCGTGATGAAAACACGCCAGCTTGGACCATCGAAGACGGCGCCCTGGTGGTAAACCCAGGAACCGGTGATCTACTTTCCCGCGGTGAATTTTGTGATATTCAACTTCATCTGGAGTGGATGGTGCCCACTCCCGACCCAGACACAAGCGGCCAAAATCGAAGCAACAGCGGCGTATTCCTGCAAGACCGATACGAGGTACAGGTACTTGACTCATATGAAAACGAAACCTACGTGAACGGACAGGCCGGTGCCATTTATAAGCAAACTCCTCCACTTGTTAACGCGATGCGCCCACCAAATCAGTGGCAAAGCTACGACATTATTTTCAAGGCACCTCAATTCAAGGGAGATGCCCTAACGGCACCCGGTCACATCACGGTGCTGCACAACGGCGTGCTCATCCAAAACCATACTGAACTGCTGGGTAAAACGGTATTTATCGGCCAACCGAGCTACGAGCCACACGGGTGCGCACCGATACGATTGCAGGACCATCGTAACCGCGTTTTCTACCGCAATATTTGGGTTCGCGAGCTTTAAACAAGAACCTGCTCACTGAGATTTGATTCCACCCGCAATCAAAGGCGCGCGAGCCATGAAAGCATGAAGACCTGATCTTCTGACCAATCCTTTTCTACTGCACCCCAAACAGCGGGAGTTCGGTCGTATTTTTAATCTCGGTCACAGCGATGTGCGAATGCACCTCTCGAATCTGATCTAGCGACAATAAATGTTCCCGCACAAATACCTCGTAACGACGAATTCCTTTAGCGACGACTTTCAACATGTAATCCCAAGTGCCGGTCATGGTGTAGCACTCTACCACTTCAGGAAAACACCTAATTTTCTCTTCAAATTCGGTGAGACTGTTACGCCCTTGAGTGGTCAGATTAACGGTCGCAAACACCACCAAATCAAAGCCCAAGGCCTGGCTGTTCAAAAGCGTAACATTCTTTCTAATAATACCTGCCGCTTCGAGCCGATTGATTCGCCGCCAGCACGGCGATTGCGATAGATTTGTTTTATCCGCAATTTCTTGCGTCGTGTAGTTGGCGTTTTGCTGCATTATCGATAGGATCTTTAAATCAGTGGGGTCGAGCGATGTCATAATATTTCACATAAAATAGTTAACCTTTTCTGTATTTAAGCATAAAAAATCTACTAATCCTTTTTATCTTCAATAAAAAAGCATAAATGTTTCCTCCCTGTTTAACTACACTGGTTACAAAAGGGGAAAGCTATGCCAAAAATCTCGCTGGACGATAAATACGCTCTCACAACAACACGTGCCTACATGACGGGCATTGAGGCTTTGGTAAGGCTTCCCATACTCCAGCATCAGCGAGATCTAGATCGAGGGCTGAATACTGCGGGCTTCATATCAGGTTACCGTGGCTCACCACTCGGCAGCGTAGATCAAGCGATGTTGAAAGCCAAAGGCTATCTAGATCAGCACAACATTGTGTTTCAGCCCGCCATCAATGAGGATCTAGCGGCGACAGCGGTTTGGGGTAGCCAGCAAGTTAACTTATTTGAGGGCGCTAAATATGACGGTGTGTTCTCAATGTGGTATGGCAAAGGACCGGGGGTCGATCGGTCGATGGATGTCATGAAGCACGCAAATGCCTTTGGTACCTCTAGGTTCGGGGGCGTATTGGCAATAGCGGGTGACGATCATGCCTCTAAGTCATCCACCCTGCCCCATCAATCTGAACATATGTTCATAGGCGCGTCTATTCCTGTTCTTAATCCTGCCAATGTGCAAGAAGTTCTTGATCTGGGCATTCTGGGTTGGGAACTCTCGCGGTACTGCGGATGTTGGGTGGCCCTCAAAGCCATTACGGATAATATGGATTCCGCAATTTCCGCGGACATAGATCCCAAACGAGTTCAAATCACCTACCCGACAGAGTTCGAATTACCCGCAGATGGTTTACACGGTCGGCTCGACGAGTCACCTCTAGAGCAAGAAAAACGGCTGAATAAATATCGAATATATGCGGCTCGCGAATTTGCGAAAGTCAATGGTCTCAATAGAGTTGTAATAGACTCCCCTAGGGCAAGGCTGGGTATCATTACAACTGGCAAAGCTCATCTTGACGTAATGCAAGCTCTTGAAGACCTTGGCATAGATGAACATAAAGCGAGCCTGATCGGACTGCGCGTCCTGAAGATAGGTATGAGCTGGCCTCTTGAACCGACATCAACACACGCTTTTGCAGAGGGCCTAGACGAAATTTTAGTGGTAGAGGAGAAGCGCTCCATCATTGAAGACCAGCTAACCGGGCAACTCTACAACTGGCCAGTAGAACGACGCCCGAAGGTCGTGGGCGAGTTTGACGAATTCGGCACAGACCTGCTGCCCAATAGGGGAGAGCTTACGCCCGCAATGATAGCAAGAGTAATAGCTGGACGCCTGAGCCACTTTTACCAAGACCCTTTGATTGAAAAGCAACTTCAATTTTACGAAGTGAAAGAACAAAGCCTTGCTCAAACGCGGCCAAAAATTGAGAGAACGCCACACTACTGTTCAGGATGTCCTCACAGCAGAGGTACGCAAGTGCCCGATGGTAGCCTCGCGTTCGGAGGCATTGGTTGCCACTATATGGGAACATGGCAGGTGGGGGCCCGCAAAGCACATACCTTTTCACAAATGGGCGGCGAAGGAGCCACCTGGATCGGGCAAGCAGCTTTCACCGAGACAAATCACGTCTTCCAAAATTTAGGCGATGGAACCTATTTTCATTCAGGGATTTTGGCAATCAGACAAGCGGTCTCGGCCCGCGTGAATATCACTTATAAAATCTTGTACAACGACGCCATCGCCATGACCGGGGGGCAAGCTTTTGATGGGGATTTATCGGTCAATGACATCGTTGCCCAAGTGATGGCCGAAGGCGTAAAACGGGTCGCGATCGTATCAGAATTTCCTAAGCAATTCACCAAGCACTACCGCGGCAGTAAAGGGATCAGCGTCCATCCCAGAGGCAATCTGCTTGAGGTAGAGAGAGAGCTCCGCGAAATCAATGGAACCACCGTGTTAATCTTCGATCAGGCATGCGCAGCCAAAAAGCGGCGAACGAGAAAACGCGAAAACGCAGCGATCGAAAATAAACTGACCTACATCAACCCTGAAGTCTGCGAAGGTTGTGGCGATTGCGGGACACAATCAAATTGCCTGTCGCTTCTTCCTCTAGAAACAGCTTTGGGAAGGAAGCGTAAAATCGACCAGAGCGCGTGCAATAAAGATTTCAGCTGTCTTGACGGGTTTTGTCCGAGCTTCCTAACGTTATCCGCGGAGGGCACGCGTAAAAACAACAGCGAACCACTTACTCAGGATGTCGCGCTACCAGAACCAATATTAGCCCCGATCGACTCACGCCCCTGGAACATACTCATAACGGGCATTGGCGGCACCGGTGTTTTAACCGTTTCAGCGCTTATTTCAATGGCCGCTCATATTGAAGGCAAAGGCTGTGCAACCATGAACCAAACGGGTCTTGCGCAGAAATTCGGAGCTGTTGTAAGTCACGTTAGGATTGGCGCTTCGCAAGATAAAATCAACTCGGTCCGAATTCCGGCTGGTGATGCCGATCTATTGTTGGGCTGCGATCTGGTTGTGTCCGCAGGCGATGAAGCACTAGCAAAAGTGAATATTGAACGTAGCAACGCCATTGTTAACGATTACGAATCCATAACGGCAGAGTTTATTTCGAATCCGGATCTCGCCTTCCCCGCTCAAGAGATGAAGGACACCATCTGCGAAGAGATAGGCTCCCAAAAAGTCGCTTTCATAAATGCAACCGCGCTATCCGAAGGGCTAATGGGCGATACAGTCGCAGGCAATATACTGCTACTGGGTTATGCGTATCAGGTGGGTCTTATTCCCGTCGGCGCTGCGGCCATCAAGGAGGCTATCGAACTCAATGGTGTAGCCGTAAAACTCAATCAACAAGCGTTTGATTGGGGCCGCAAAGCCGCCCTCGATCTAGATTCAACAAAGAATTTGGCGGGAATAAGCGATGAGCGCGCATCGCCCCTGAGGCTCGAAGACATAATCGAGGATCGCCGCGCACGTCTGGTGACTTACCAAAACGTTTCGTATGCCGACCAATACGCCCAAGTCCTAGAACAGGCTATGCGCCGGGATCGTGATGAGGGCGATGGCACCCTGAGACTGAGCAAGGCTATCGCAGAACAACTGTATCGCGCCATGGCCTATAAAGATGAATATGAGGTCGCTCGATTACACTTACAGGCGGGCCTAAAAAAGACGTTAGCGCGGCAATTCATCAACCCAAGTAAAATTAGCTATTACCTCTCGCCTCCACTGATTTCAAGGGTCGATCCCAATACTGGGAGACCACAAAAAATTGCGATCCCCGCCTGGATAATTACGCCTTTTTTCCGGGTTTTGGCTGGTTTGAAAGGCCTTAGAGGAACGCCGTTTGATATTTTCGGCTTCAGTTCGGAGCGCAAACACGAGAAACGATTTTTATCAGATTGCTTAACCGATATCGAAGGAATCCTGGCAAATTTGAGCACCCAAAATTACGACATTGCCTGCGACTGGATTGGTGCACTGGCAAGCGTTCGGGGGTTTGGCCCCGTGAAGGCCGACAGCATGAAACGCTATTCTGAGAAGCGCTCCGAATTTGTGAAAATCTTTAACCGGGCTGAGAAGACCGAGGGCGCGCTCGTTATGACCCCAACCTCGGACGGTTGGGTTTCCTCCGACGCCGTCTAGTATGGCTGGGTTGAGCGTCCGTGTCGACAAGGCCTGAGGCTTGAGACATTGGCGAACGCTGCGACCGCGTCGAGCTTGATTCTTGTTTTTTCGAGTGTCCAGTCGACATAGCCGGCCGCTTGCCAACTTGTGATTGGTTTGTTTTCGGCTTTTTCGGTTTCTTGGGGTTCTTTGCGGGAGTCATAGGTGAACGCGACTCAGGCAATTCGTGAACTGGCTCATACCCATCTACATACTCTCGGGGAATGAGCTGCTTAATCAGACGCTCGATATCCTGAAGCTGCTTTATCTCGTCCGCACAAACCAGTGATACCGCCTCTCCCGTAGCACCAGCACGACCAGTGCGCCCAATTCGATGCACGTAGTCCTCCGGCACGTTAGGTAGATCGAAGTTCACTACGTGTGGAAGCTGGTCAATGTCGAGGCCGCGTGCTGCAATATCTGTCGCCACCAAGACATTCACTTTACCCTGTTTAAAGTCCGCCAGCGCGCGTGTTCTCGCCCCCTGGCTTTTATTGCCATGAATAGCCACGGAGTTGATACCCGAATCGTTCAGATACGTAGCGAGCTTATTCGCACCGTGCTTGGTGCGAGAGAAAACCAAAACCTGTTCCCATCGATTCTGAGCAATAAGATCGCGTAACAAGGGCGACTTCTCTTTTTTATCGACGGGGCATAACCACTGCTTAACCGCCTTGACAGTCGTGTTGGGTGGTGTGACGGAGATCTCAACGGGACTATTGACCAATCCTTTCGCCAACTGACGTATCTCCGACGAAAATGTAGCTGAAAACAGCAAGTTCTGTCGTTTGGGCGGCAAAACTTTGAGGATCCGTTTGATGTCGTGGATAAACCCCATGTCGAGCATTCGGTCGGCTTCGTCTAAAACTAATATCTCCAAACGATCAAAACGAAGGGCATTCTGATTGTAGAGATCCAGCAGTCTGCCGGGAGTCGCAACTAGGACATCGGCACCGCCGCGAAGACGCATCATCTGTGGATTAATTTTCACGCCACCGAATACTACTTCACACCGCATTCGCTGATTGGCGCTGTAGATACGGAAATTGTCATGCACCTGTGCCGCAAGTTCTCGGGTGGGCGTCAAAACCAAGGTTCGTACCTGATTTGATTTAGCTGCAACTCCTTTGCACAGCAACTCGATTATGGGCAAAGCAAATGCGGCGGTTTTACCGGTACCGGTCTGGGCTGCCGCCATGATATCCCGACCGCCCAATACAGCCGGTATTGCTTGGGCTTGTATCGGTGAAGGGTTTGCATAGCCCGCTTTCGCAACGGCCTCAAGTATGGGCTGCGATAAGCCGAGAGTGGAAAAAGACATTGAGTTTCTTCAGAAGTACGAGTTGGACGCGAAGTCTACGTGTTTAACGTCATGTTTACCACGAGATTTAAGATTACAATACGTTTCGGTGCCCGTCATAACTGAATTGGTTCGGAAATAACTACACTCGGTGGAAACCGCGCCCTTTCAATCTTGAGCCCAATAACTATACTCTGAGTCTCACCCATCACACCACCGTTACTATGTTGCACTGGACCTGCCCTATTTGTCAGCTGCCGCTATTGCGATTAGGTCAGTCATCGGCCTGCGAGCGAGGACACAGTTTCGATACCGCGAAAGAGGGCTACATTAACCTGCTAACCTCCAATCAAAAACACAGCCTTACACCGGGTGACAGCGCCGCGATGATTGCCGCTCGCAGAACCATTCACAACGCCGAACTCTATGAGCCCTTAGCGGAAGTCATAACCAGCACAATCCGGACACACCTGACTTCGGGCAATGTGCTCGATGTTGGCTGCGGCGAGGGCTTTTACACGGGTAAGGTTCAGTTAATGTGCCCAAATGTAGACATCGCGGGTATCGATATATCCAAACCCGCCATACGGATCGCTGCCAAGACATACAAGACGATTCGCTACGCTGTAGCCAGCTCGAATAATCTACCCATTGGCCCAAGTTCGGTTGACTTCGTTTTTAATGTATTCGCACCCACAAACGATAATGAAACCAACAGGGTCTTAGCCGAAGACGGCCTTCTACTGGAAGTGGGGCCGGCTCCTGGACATTTGAGCCAATTACGAGCAGCTCTTTATGAAACTCCCCGTAAACACAAAGAGCTTCGCTCGAACATCGCCGGCTTAAAGCTTGTAGATTCGGGGCAACTCGAATACGTAACGGCACTCGATAAGCCATTGATACGCGCCATGATCGAAGCAACGCCTATGGCTCACCGCGGAGACCCGCGGAACAAAGAAGCACTTTTCAATCGCGAATCGATGACTATTGACTTCGCCTTCAGCTGGCGGCTCTATGAAAAAACACACAACTAAGGCGATATTTAAGGAACACCAATGATCTACGAAACTATCGAGTACGAGATAAGCGAACACATTCTAACTTTGACGCTCAACCGCCCGGACCAGATGAACGCTTTCACCGTGACTATGGCAAACGAGTTGATCGATGCATTCAATCAAGCAAGCCTGGACGACGAAATTCGAGCGATTGTTGTAACCGGGGCTGGAAAAGCGTTTTGCGCCGGCATGGACCTGTCATCTGAAGGCAACGTATTCGGCCTCAATGAAGATCTGAGACCGACGCTCGCCGATATGGCAGAACGCCTCGACGACCCAGAAATCATTGAGGGAGTGCGAGATACGGGTGGCAGAGTCACGCTCGCGATTTACGATTGTAATAAGCCGGTAATAGCCGCAATCAATGGTGCAGCAGTCGGTATTGGTGCCACCATGACCTGTGCTATGGACATTCGCATAGCATCGGAAAAGGCGCGCATAGGCTTTGTGTTTAACAAAATTGGTGTGGTACCGGAAGCATGCTCCAGCTGGTTCCTTCCCCGTATAGTGGGTGTCTCGCAAGCTCTCGAGTGGTGTTACAGCGGCGACATCCTCAGTGCTCACGAGGCGCTCGCTGGCAGGCTGGTAAAGTCTGTTGTCTCGCCTGAAGAACTGCTTGAAGAGGCCTATAAAATCGCACGCCGCATTGCGCAGCATTCTTCTGTAGCCATCGCTATGACACGCCAGATGCTCTATCGCAATGCCGCGGCTAAGCACCCACTCGAAGCGCATAAAATAGATTCTTTAGCCATGTTTTACGCGAGCCTCGAAGACGGCAAAGAGGGTGTGCGCTCCTTTCTCGAAAAGCGGGCACCAGAATTCGCCAGTAGGGCATCTACTGACCTGCCGTCGTTTTTTGACGAGTGGAAGACACTTGATCAAAATTGAGCCGTCATTTGGCAATTAAAAGAAAGGCGCCTTACGGCGCCTTTCTTCATTAGATCATCAGTACCCGAAAACTACCGTTTTATCGAGTTCTTAATCGCGCCTTCCGTCGCCTTACCATAAGGGGGTAGCAAGCCTGCCAACTTACCAACATTGAATCGTGTCGCCTGGCTGTATACGGATTTAGCATGACTGAATGTCTTGAAGCCTTCGTGCCCGTGGTAATGGCCCATTCCGCTGGGGCCAACACCGCCAAAGGGCATGTCTTCTTGCATGATATGCATAATCACATCGTTAATACACACACCCCCGGACGTTGTTCGAGTTAAGAAGGCCTTTTCTTCTGCCGAATCTTTCCCGAAGTAGTAAGCCGCGAGCGGTCGAGGATTGGCGTTAATGTACGCAATCGTCTCTTCAAAGTCCTTGTATGTACGAATGGGAAGTAAGGGACCAAAGATCTCTTCTTCCATACACTTTGAGTCCACATCTGGGTTAACAATCAGGGTGGGCGGTATTTTGCCCGCGCTATTACCCTCAAAGTCTTCGTTCGCAGGATTCAAAGGTACGATGCGATGCCCCCGCTCAGCTGCATCAGCCAAGTATCCCGTTAATCGTTTGACATGGCGTTCATTAATAACGGCGGTGTAATCCGGGTTCGACAAAAGAGTCGGATACATTTCGCCAACCGATTTTGTCGCCAGCTGCACAACTTCATCCAGCTTCTCTTCCGGCACCAACAAGTAATCAGGGGCCAAACAGATCTGACCTGCATTAAGCGTTTTACCCAGCATAACGCGTTCGATGGCCTGGGGTAGATCGGCGCTGCGCGAAATAACCACAGGCGACTTACCGCCCAGCTCCAGAGTACATGGCACTAAGTTGCGAGCCGCGGATGCGAGCACATGGCGTGCAATGCTCGTGGCACCTGTAAAGATCATGTGATCGAAAGGCAGCGAGGTAAAGGCTTGGCCTACTTCTGGCCCGCCTACAACCGTCGTCACTTCACTTGGATCAAAGACCTCTGCAATCATCTCGGCTATGAGGTCCGAAGTCACCGGCGTAAACTCAGAGGGTTTGACCATCGCTCGGTTACCCGCCGACAAGATCCCAGCGAGTGGCTGAAAAACCATAGAAACTGGAAAATTCCAAGGCGCAACAATCCCTACAACGCCTTTGGGCTGGTATTCAATATGCGAGCGCCCACCCAATAAGTTCAAAGGAAAAAGAGAGGGACGTTTCTCTGACTTCATCCATTTTGCCATATGCTTACGGCAGTGCTTGAGTGAGCCGATGGAGCCTGCCACGTCGGTCATCATGTTCACAGCGCGTGGACGGCAAACAAAATCTTCATTGAGTGCATCGCTGATTCGGTCAGCATTTTTTACAAGAATATCAATCGCACGATCAAGGCGATCTTTGCGAACATCCAATGACACGAATCCTTCAGCAAGGTAACTCTCGCGCTGTAGCTTCAATGCCTCTTGCATTTTTTGCTCAGCATCTGGGCTGATCACAACTTGTTGGGGTGCATTCACGTTATAGCTCCTTGACGATGTCTGATTATTAGAATCATTCCAAGTGTAGCTCGCAAAATCACAATAAAACAGGGGTTTAGGGGGTTCGAAACGGACACTATCGACTTAAATGGCATAAAAAAAGCTGGCCTGAGGCCAGCTTTTTGAAGCGAAGTACGACGGCATCACTTTGGAGGCATGCGGATACCGCCATCCAAGCGGATGACTTCCGCATTCATGTAGGGATTGGTAATGCAATCCATAATAGCAAACGCGAGCTCTTCGCCCTGGCCCAAGCGCTTTGGAAACAGCACGGATTGGCCCAAGTGTGCTTTGAACTGTTCTGCGTGCTCGCCCTCTCCGTAGATTGGCGTATCGATTAGGCCCGGCGCTACCGTATTGACGCGAATACCAACCGCGCTGAGGTCTCGTGCGATGGGTAAAGTCATGCCAACAACACCCCCTTTCGACGCTGAGTACGCCGCCTGGCCGATCTGTCCGTCAAAAGCCGCAGCCGAAGCCAAGTTGACGATTGCACCACGACTTCCATCGGCATCCATAGGCTCTTGCTTCGCCATAGCAGCCGCTGCCCTGCTCAAGACATTGAAGGTACCGATGAGATTCACGTTGATTACGAACGCGAAGCGACCCAGGTCGTGTGGATTGTTATCGCGATCAATCGTGCGGCCAGGCGCGCCCAAACCAGCCGAGTTAACGCAGGCACGGAGGGGGCCAAGAGCCACTGCAGCAGCGACGGCCGCGTCGGCATCTTCTACCTTGGTCACATCGCACTTAACAAACACACCACCAATTTCCGCTGCGACCGCCTGACCTTTTTCTTCGTTTAAGTCAGCGATGACGACTTTCGAACCTGCCGCCGCAAGCTGACGAGCCGCTGCTTCACCAATGCCTGACGCTCCGCCCGTAACAATCGATGAACTCCCTTCCAAATTTACACGTGGCATAACCTATCCTCTGTCAAAAAGTGAAGGCGCATTGTTCGGGGTGACAAGAGCCCTGTCAAGTCCGTGTGTACCCCTGAGATACACGCTGTAAAAGACTACGGAAATCCGAATTCATTGGATCGCTCTGCCTAAATTTGGTCTACTTAGCGACCTGAGTACACCTACGGTATCGAGATCAGTTTATGGCAACCACTCCCTCCCCCCAAATCCACGGCCACACAGAAGCGGGCTTTGAATCCGTCCGCGAACTTTTCGAGAGAAATATGCGGCGATGGGCCGAAGAGCACGCTCAGCTTTGTGTCTATCATAAGGGGCTAAAAGTCGTTGATTTGTGGGGCTCCAAGAACGATGCCGGCGGTTTCGACGCTGACTCTCTCATCAATGTGTTCAGCAGCGGAAAAAGCCTGGAAGCGATCGCACTGGCTCACTTAGCGGGTCAGGGCTATATCGACTATCAAGCGCCCATCGCGAACTATTGGCCAGAGTTTGCGCAAAACGGTAAGGATTTTGTCACGGTCGCTGACCTAATGCGCCATGAGGCGGGCTTGGCCAACTTTGAGTTCTCTATTATCCCCGAAGATCTGCATGTAGATCGTCTAAAAGCCAATGCGATCGGAGCGCAGATAGAGATCCACCCTCAACACTTTAACAACCCGTCGCAAACCAAACGGGAATACCACGCTTTAACGCGCGGATGGATTGCTAATGAACTATTTCGTCGCACAGACCCCAAAGGAAGAACGATAGGTGAATTTATTCGCGATGAGATCAGTACGCCGTTAGATGCAGATATTGCCATCGGCGTAAACCAAACACAGTTGGAAAGCCGAGTTCCAATCACGCCTTTACCGGTATTAAAACATTTTTTGGCTACTTTACGGCCACGGATTTTGGGACGCAAAGTGCTCCATAACACGATTCAATTGTTTGGCCGCTTGTCTAAACTTGTTTTGTCACTCATGCGACGCCCGCAAAAAAAATGGCCTGTTCCTTTTGAGGGCATGTCGGGAATCGCTTTTTTCAATGAACCCGTGATAGCGATGGGCGAGACGCCCTCGGCTAATACCAGTGCATCGGCTCGCGGACTGGCAAAAATAGCCGCTGCCATGGCGGCCGGGGGTCGTTTGGATAACGCCACTATCTTACCCTCAGAAAGCTGGAATCTATTACACAGTGCGCCGACCAAGGCGAATATGGGCGGATTCCTTCCTTGCGAATTTACTCAGGGCGGCGTGAACTTTTACCGACCATGCACAGACACATCATCTAAGCTAGAACGCGCGTTTAATGTGGGGAGGGAGGGATTCTATGGCTGGATGGGGCTCGGGGGTTCGCTGTTCCAATGGCATCCAGAACATGATATCGGCTTTGCCTTCGTTCCGACTTCGCTACATATGCTGGACTTGCTCAATGAACGCGGCAAAGAATACCAGGCCGAAGTGTTGCGTTGTGTCGAGGCAATTGGCAGATAAGGTTTCTTAACAGCATGTTCGCAGAAAGCGATCCATTGAGCCGGACTGCCCATGCACAAATCAGATTAATAGAGCCACACGGTAGCCATATCCCCAATGCAGAGGCAACGCCTGCGGCATCGGCGGAAGGTAACTATAGTCGCCGCCCCGATGGGGCATAACATACGAGAATCAATTCGCAATGCAAAGCAGCCCAAAATACCGAAACTACGTTCTTTTCATTTTGTTCATTACTTACATTTTGAACTACGTGGACAGACAGTTGATGACCATTTTGCTCGAACCCATCAAAGAGGAGTTCGGCGCCAGTGATACGGCTATGGGCTTCCTGACCGGCTTCGCCTTTGCGCTATTTTACGCCACTCTTGGCATACCCGTGGCACGTCTCGCCGATCGCTGGTCGCGTCGCAACGTAATAGCTATATCGATTACGATCTGGAGCGGCATGACGGCGCTCTGTGCCGCGGCCGGCACGTTTACTCAGCTCGCTTTATTACGACTCGGCGTAGGCGTTGGCGAAGCGGGGGGCACCCCTCCATCTCACTCGCTCATCTCATCATATTTTCCACCAGAAAAGCGTTCAACGGCGCTGAGCCTACACGCGACGGGTACACATTTTGGAATTCTGATTGGTATGCTCGGTGGAGCCATGATTGCCGATGCCTTCGGTTGGCGCATGGCCTTTATCGTATTTGGCTTGCCTGGGATCCTTGTCGGCTTGCTTTTGGCCTTAACCGTTAAAGAGCCGCCACGACCGCACGCCCTAGCCTCCGGTCGCTTTGCGGACGACATCAAATCACTACTTAAGCTACCGGCGTTCACACTGATTGCCATGGCAGGCGCACTCACAGGGCTATCAGGTTACGGCCTAGGCGCATGGTCACCCAGCTTACTAATTCGGATTCACGAGCTCAGCTTAGTCGAAACCGGATTACTGCTGGGCGGCGTCGGCACAGTCGCAGGCATCATAGGAGCGATCGCAGGGGGGCTACTCTGCGATCGACTCGTTCAAAAGGATCACCGTTGGCAACTGTGGCTACCCGCCCTGGGGGCACTGGCGTCAGCTCCCATGATGCTGGCCTTTGTGATGTGGCCCGAAAGTCAATTCTGGTCAATTGCAGGTGTAAAAGTGCCTGTTGCGATGGTTTTTATGTTCATTGGAGGGATTTTATCCTCACTTTGGATCGGCCCAACCTACGCAGCAATCCAAACGGCAGCACCAGGGCATTTACGGACGCAGGCGTCGGCACTTTTCTTATTCGCTTTTAATTTAATCGGGTTAGGCTTGGGCCCGCTCGTGGTGGGTATAGCCAGCGATTATTTCCAAGCGAGCTACGGCATTTTTGGCTTACGCTACGCACTCGCGCTGAGTATGGTCGGCGTCCTCATCGGGAGTTTCTTGTTTTGGCGTGCAGCTCAGCAGTACCGACCACAAGTGGAAGGCTAAGTTGAACGAAAAGCACAATTGACGTGGATAGCTCTTACCCCTGCGACTCTAGATGCCAGTCGTACATCAGCATCTAGAGCGACAAAACGCTGAGACTGATGACAACGCTGGATTTAGCAAGCCTCCTGAGTCGATGCTGCACTCCGATCAGAAGCATCAAGAGGACAAACACGCGTTCAGACATTGCCGCGTAGCGCTGACAATAGCGCAGATACGATCTTTTGGTTCCGCCGAACTTGATTGCGGCACCTCAATTTCAAGAAGGGTATCTTTTGGTAGTACCGCGAGCAATTCCGCAATGGGAAAAACGCCTTCACCCGGTGTCAACCTTTGGGACGAAGCTTCCTTGGCGTAGTCGCGCGTGACAGCAAGGTCGGCCCCATCACACAGCTGAACATAGTGGATTAAATCAGGCGCGAGCATCCCCACGTCCTTGGCTGAACCTCCTGAGCGCACCACGTGTAGTAGATCAACACACAGCCCGAGGTTAGGTTCATTAAGAGATTCGATCAAGTCATTAGCTTCCTGCAGAGACTGCCATCTTGGCGACATCGGCATGAATTCAAGACTCACGCGTAAATCGCATTCGCTAGCAATCGAACACAGGCGATGGAGGTTATCACACACACGAGACTCATCGCTGTCAAACAGTACTGCAGTAACGCCCTTTGCACCAATACACCGCCCCAACTCCAAACCAGAACGTAAGGTTTCAACATTAGTGTGAGGAGTCAAAACACAACACTCGATATTGCCAACGACCAGATTTTGCGAGGCAAGTGCCGCTTTTACGGAATCCACATTTCCCTCTGATACCAAAGGTAGATGCTGCTGGGGGTTGGGCGAAATCGTCAGCATTGAAACACTGACGCAACCTGCCAGTCCAGCCACATTGATGTACTCGACCGGTGTCAAATCCAACGCCGTGAAATGCCCCATACCCAATCTAAACTTCGCCATAGCCCGCACTACCTTTGACAGGCCATTCCCAGCTTACGCTGGCCATTCCCAGTGACATCATAACAGACTGCCTCCATCGATCGACCAGACTTGACCGGTGACAAAGCTCGCGCGATCTGACACGAGATACGCCACGAGAGAGGATACTTCTGCCGGATCTGCGAAGGGTTTACCGACCAGGGTAGTTCGCTGACGCATTGTCTTATCGTAATCACTCAAAGTCTTCGCATGTTCCGTAAAAAACCCGATGTTATCGGGATGAAATCGACTCCCCGAGCTTAATTCCTCTGGATTCGTGCTGATCGTAGCGTAGGGTGCCACGGCATTTACTCGGACACCATGTTGGCCCACTTCCTTAGCGAGCACCTTAGTAAACGTGTGAACTGCGCCCTTCATGGCAGAATATACAGGCAACATGTAGTCACCCACCAAACCGGCTGTCGAGCCCAAATTGATTATGCAACCTGTTTTACGCTCTACCATACCGGGCAATACAGCATGGGTCATCCGTAAAACGGTACCAAAATTTAGATCGATATCTCGCATCCATTTCATGGAGTCGGAGTCAACAAAAAACCCCTGATCAACATTGCCACCGACGCCATTAATCAAAATTGAAGCCGAGCCCAGATCGTCGGCGGCTTGTACAATTTTATCGGGCATACTCAGATCCAATAGATCGCCTTCGACGAAAATCGCGGCACTTGCTCCACGCTTTTCCGCCAAACTCACCAGCTTCACACCCGCTGAGCGATCACGTCCGACCAGCACCAGAGCGGCTCCCTCCTCGGCCAAGTCGAGCGCAATGGCTCTACCGATATTTGCGGTTGCACCAGTTACAATCGCAACTTTACCTTCTATACCGAGTTCCACAACGAGCCCCCTCTCTTGCCTACACACTTAAAAATAGTACACAACACTGCTGTACAGTGCTATTTTTTAGCTCTGCAAAGAATAAAAACGCACCTGTTCGAGCCAGTCGATCGGCGACTTAGCGCAACATGTCTGTTCTAAACGGTAACGAGGCGACCAATGCAAACCTTGATAACACGAATTAATGTAGGCTTCGTATCTCTGTTTTTGATTCTATACGGAGTCCCTGGAATTGGCGCAAAGCCGGAGTCCGAAGAGATACAGGCAGACGAGATGTCCGAGCTACGCCCTTTCGTCCGACCCGACGCCCAAAAATACCTAGATTACCTCACTACCAATCCGCGCCCCGAGCTCACTAAAGAAATGCTCGCAATGATCCGCAAAATTCCGCCGAGCAAGATGATAAGCAGAGATGATTTACCGGTCGGTGAAATCGCCGCAGTAAAAGATGTGACAATGCCTGGCCCCGAAGGAGACATCAGACTCCGTTTGTTCGACGCCCGAACTGATCCAAAACCGAGCCCTGTGGTCGTCTTTTTTCATGGTGGCGCCTATATTGTAGGTAGCATTGAAACCCATGCTGGCTTGGCGGCAGAAATGTCGCGGGTGTTGGACTTACCCGTTATATCGGTTGACTATCGTTTAGCTCCCGAGCATCCATGGCCTGCTGCAGTTGATGATGGCGAAGCGGCTACCCGGTGGATAGCGTTGAATGACGCTGCATTCGACCGAGAGTTCTCTGGCCTGATTATCAGTGGAGATAGCGCAGGGGGTAACCTGACTCTCGTGACCGCCGGCGCACTCAGAGATAAACCCGCTTCCCTACCTCTGTTGATGCAAATGCCTATCTACCCAGCTACCGATAAAACCCAAAAATATCCGTCTGCCATTCAATTCGGAAAGGGTTATGGACTAGACATATCGGATGACGATGAGGATTTTTATGCTGCAGACCCAAACAGTGTGCGAGCATCACCCTTGCTTGGCAATCTGAGCGGTCTGCCACCCACGGTGCTAGTCACCGCCTCGCTGGATCCCCTCCGCGATCAAGGCCGGGCCTATGCAGCGAAGTTGATTGAAGCGGGTGTGCAGACACACTACTACGAAGCACAAGGACTGATTCACGGTTTCGCCACCTACCGTAGAGCGATCCCTTCAGCGCATGACGCAACACTTGAGTTTTTAAATCTGTCGCGCACCGTATTAGATACTTTGAAAAACCAATGAAATCGCACACGAGCGAACTGCTCCCCAGTAAGCCCAACAGCCAGTGAGCGATTCGGGCTGAACATACCAAATGGGGCGCTAGTGTGCTCCCTCTTTAATCACACTCGAATGACCTGACTCCTGATCCGCATGTAACTGAGCGGAAAGTGTAGATACCGCCACAGATCATAGACCTTAACGGCGAAGTCATATTATTCGGTGCTGGTCTTTTAAAATCTCACCAATCGTAGAATCAAAATGAGCTTCCATTGCCGCAACGGCTGCATTCGGATCTCGAGCCATAATAGCCTCAGCGATCACTTGATGCTGCTCTAGGATCAGGTCACGCTCAGCCTGTTTCGTTCTTGTTTCCCAAGCTACGGGCACGGCAACCTTCATAAGTGGTTGCACGGACTGAATCATTGCTGTGAAGAGAGGATTACGACAGGCTTTCGAAATACATTGATGAAACAAAACATCGCACTCCGCCATCCGAACAGGATGAGCGATAGAATCACGCATCTCGGCCGCCAAATTCAATAAAAATTTCGCTTCTTGTTCGGTGCGCATTTCCGCCGCCAAACCCACAATTCGCAGCTCGATGACTCTTCGTACATCCCAAACATCGGCAACCGTTAGCTGCTGCGTTGACAAAGCATGCTCCAACGCTATTGAGATAACACCACCGTCTATTGCTGCTACACGTGCCTTACGCCCATTTCCTACATCCAAAATGTTAAGTGCAGCCAGTGCGCCGAATGCCTCCCGTATAACCGCGCGGCTGACACCCAAGGTCTGGGAAAAATACCCCTCAGATGGCAGATTTTGGCCGACCGTCAAATTTTCTGTTGCTATGAAGGAACGAATGGCCTGCATTGCTTGTTGCTGCAATGATTGAGATTGACTCATATCGACGCCTTGTGATCCCGAATGTATTTCGGTGGGGTGCCGTAATAACGACTAAATGCGCGACTGAAGCTGGCGTTGTTTTGGTACCCTACATGATATCCGATTGAGGAAACGGGCAAATCGGTTTGTTCGAGTAACTGCCTCGCAGTGCACAGCCGCCGTTCAGAAATCGCGTCGGCAATCGAACAGCCGAACATCGCGCGAAAACCCTTGGTCAACTTAGAGCGGTTAACGCCCACGGCCTTGGCGATGGACTCTATCGTTAACGGTTCTGAACAGTGCCCGTTGATGTACTCCCTCGCCTTAGCAATCAATCGGCTGTCTTGAGCACTCAAGCCGGTTTCCGATAACAGCGAGACCATGCCGGCCTGATCGATAATACGATAAGTCTCACACAAGAGTTCGATACTTTTCCCCAGGCGATATGGCCCTGCCGCTGCTTCTGGAAGTTCCGTTGCTAAAATAACCGAGGCGATGGCTCTGAGCTCTGGCGGAAGATAGTAATCGTGCTGAACACGTAGGATTGCATGAGAACCAAAAATTCGATTCTTGGCTTCAGAGTTCAGTAAAAGAACGAGTCGGGTTTCATCGCTTCCTCGATTCAATGTCTTGTTCGAAGGTGCGTCATCGTAACAAAATCGCCCAAGTTTTTCTGCCGTATCCACGTGGTAGACAAAAGCGTGACTGTGTTCCGGCCATCCAATATCGGGGCATAATCCTCGACCAAAAAACGCCAGCATTTCAGGAGAAACATCGATCCATCGCATAAAGTTCGCCATGATCGTATCTTTTTGAATTGTTTGGTGGAATTTAAACCTATCAGATAGGTTTAAACAAGCCTAAATTCGCCTACCACCCTATAAATCGAATATTTTGCCGGGGTTCATAATCCCTTTCGGATCGATTACGCCCTTGATTGAGCGCATCAAGGCAACGACATCATCACCGAGTTCTTCTAACAAACAAGCTTTTTTACCAATGCCGATACCGTGTTCGCCAGTGCAGGTGCCGTCCATCGCAACAGCTCTGCTTATTAGCCGCTTGTTGAATTCTTCGACGGCACGCAGTTCATCAACTGACGTGGGATCAATTGAAAAAATGACGTGAAAATTGCCATCGCCTACGTGTCCTAATATGGTCGCAGGCACTTGCATTTCTGCCAGTTCATGCTGCGTTAACTCAATACACTCCGCTAAGCGACTGATCGGAACACATACATCGCTTGTCCAACCGACAGCATTGGGCCGCACATTTACCGCAGCGTAGTAGGCCTCATGGCGGGCCTTCCAGAGTCGATTTCTATCTTCGACTTTATCCGCCCAGGAAAACTCACCGCCACCATTCTCATGGCTGAGCAACTTAGCGGTTTCGATTTGCTCTAACACATAAGCTTGGGAACCATGAAATTCAAAAAACAGGGTTGGCTGTTCTGCATAGCTTAATTGCGACCAGCGATTAACCGCGCGCATTTGGGCGCTGTCTAGTATTTCGACCCGAGCGATCGGTAAGCCGATTTGTATAATTTGCACCACCGTATCTACGGCACCCCCCAGAGAGTTAAATGGACACACCGCAGCGCTGATCGTTTCTGGGATACCGTGTAAACGCAAGGTAATTTCCGTAATTATGCCCAATGTACCCTCGGACCCTACAAATAATCGGGTCAGGTCATACCCAGCCGCCGATTTTTTTGCCCGCTGGCTGGTTCGGACAATTTTGCCATCTGGCAGGACCACTCGCAGGGATAACACGGCTTCTCTCATGGTGCCGTAACGAACGGCGTTCGTACCCGACGCTCGAGTTGAGGCCATTCCGCCAATAGTAGCGTTGGCACCAGGATCGATGGGAAAAAATAAGCCGGTATCGCGCAAATAATCATTTAACTGTTCGCGCCGAACACCGGCTTGAACGGTGCAATCTAAGTCAGCTTGGTTGATCGCTAGAATAGAGTCCATTTCCGATAAATCAACGCATACACCCCCATGAACGGGTAGCGCGTTGCCCTCAACCGAGGTACCTGCGCCGTAAGGCGTTACAGGAACCTCAAATTGATTGGCAAGCTTAAGGAGCTCGGAAACTTCCTCTGTGTTATGCGCATAGACGACCAGTTGTGGCAAAGCGTCTTCGTAGTGGACCTCACTGTGCCCATGTTGACTTAAGGCAGCGAGCGCCATGGTAGCCCTATTACCAAAAAGACGCTCTACACTTTGAACGAAATCTGCGTTTAGGTCAGACAACTCACTACCCCCGCCTAAAAATCGTACGTAAGCGTTATACCGGTGCGGCGGCCCTGGCCATAAAGACCTATGTTAGCGACCAAAAATGGGGGTACGCCGGCCCGAGCCAGTAAGGAACTATCAATGTACGACTCAAGATAATCTTCATCGGTAAGGTTTTGAGCAAACAAACGCGCCGATAGTGCTCCATGCTGCCAATTCAAAGAAGCGTTCCACAAAGCATACTGCTCGAGTATCGGAAGCGATGCGGCGTCCAAGGTTGCACCACCCCGTTCACCTTTTGCCACCACACCCAAATCTAAAGTCATGTCATCGCCACTAGCCAAGCTCAAGTTATAAGCAATCCCAGCGCTCAGATTCCAACCCGGCACGAAGGGGATTTTATTGCCTGGGTAAGCATATCCCGTAACATCGGAAAAGCTCTTACTGTCGTCTACGCGAGCGTGTAACCACGTTAAATTCGCGTAGGCCGACAATGAATCGGTTAAAACAAACTTACTCTCTAATTCTGCACCGTACGTTGTTGCATCACCCGCATTCAGATTCACGGCAACATAACCTACACCACTCGTACTCGGTGCCAGTGCATTAGGGCCAATGAAGTCGCTATAGTCGTTATAGAAAAGCGCGACGTCAATCGAAGCTCTCCCGTCATCATCAGACCATTTCTGACCCAACTCATATGTCCAGACACTATCACCATCGTAAATGAGGTTGGGAGCACCCGGATTATTTTGGCCCCCACCGCGCACCCCTCGAGCGATGGAACCATAGGTCATCGAATTATTGGACCATGACTTACTGATCGTTATCCGCGGCTGAGTTTCGTTGGCTTTGTAAACTCCTGCGGTTGTCGCACTCGATGCATTCAACTCCTGACGATCGTAACGAATACCAACCGAGACATCGATTTCGTTGTCCAAAGCCCAGAACGCCGTGGCAAAAATGGCCTCCGAATCATTCTCGGATGTGACCGCTGATGGGACAGAGAGACCCAAGGGAACAATGGTGGTCACGCCTTGACTGTCCGTTGTTGAGCGGCTTTTAAACACACCAATCAATGTCGAAAAACCCTCACTCCACTGAGTATCAAAACGCACTTCCCCCGTAGATGTTTTCAAGGTCCGATTTGAGGACGCTTGGAAAAAATCGATCGGGCCAAAATCGCCATCGCCATTATTCTGACGTGCGTCACTTTTGTTGTAACCCAGAACGGCAGTGACCGTTGTATCAGTAGATTTCAAATCCCAAACGCCTTTGACGTCCACCGCGTCATAATCAATTTTCACGATACTGGCTACGTTCGTAGGCAAATCACGAGTGTAGTCTCGCGGCCCCGCTAGCTGTCCATAGGGGACGCTGCCTCCCTCTACTTCATCATGATTGGCGTTGATTGTATAAACAGCGCTCTCGTTGGGCGTGTATCGTAAGGTCATATTGAGAGTATCTTGGTTAAGCGGATTGCGAGCACCGCCCACCAAACTGTTTCTCTGGAAGTTATCTTGACCGTGATGCGCCGCACCCACACGGATACCCAAGACATTGTCAACAATTGGCCCCGACGCACTTATCGACGTCGACTTGTAATCATCGGCACTCGCGTATGCAGCCGAGACTCTCCCTTTCCAAGACTCGCTGGGCGAAGCTGAGATAACGTTAATTGCGCCGCCTAAGGTGTTATTCCCAAAAAGGGTTCCCTGTGGACCACGGAGAACCTCGATGCGCTCGACATCAACCAGTGGCGTATTTAAATAAGACGTATTAGGCTGGTATACACCATCTAAGAAAATGCCAACACCAGGCTGCACCGAATCAATCAATGTGGTTCCGATACCGCGCATGGAAACGAATGCGCGACCCGCACTATCTGAATTAATATTGAGACCGGGAACATAAGCCGCTACGTCTCGGACTTCGTGTAGCTGCTTGTCTTGAATGAACGTTCCTGATATGGCGCTGACAGCGATAGGCACATCTTTAAGCGATTCTTCACGTTGACGCGCCGTTACCAAGACCTCTTCTAACATCAAACCGTTCGATTCGCCTGCGTACAAAACGCCAACGGGACTTAAAACGACGCTCATAGATGCAGCAAGCAATGTTTTCGACAAATGTGTTTTCATAACTCCTCCTGAGCTACAAGTTGGGTAGCTTTATCATTTATTGTGTGCCCAGAGTAAACCTATCAGATAGGTTGAAGAAGCGATTTAACTTTGCCGATCGGCACAAACTGTTGACTCAGTGGCTACTCCCTACCAACACGTATAGCCGCCATCCACCACCACAACGCTGCCCGTCATCAAACTTGCGGCATCGCTGGCTAAAAATGTCACCACGTCGGCGACTTCCTCACTTTCACCCAACCGTTTCATGGGCGTCGAGTCAATCCAGCGCTGATACATTGAACTGGTTCTGTCTGCAAATTGATTAAGAGGTGTATTGATGTAGGTCGGCGCTACCGCATTGACGCGAACACCGCGATCAGCCCACTCAGCAGCTAATGATTTTGTTAACTGATGTACTGCTGCTTTGGACGCATTGTAGTAGCTTTGGGGTTGCGGCCTGTTAACAATGAACCCACTCATCGACCCCATATTGATAACGCTGCCGCGGCCTTGACTTAACATATGTCGACCAAATGCTCTGCAGCACCAAAAAACACCATTGATATTAACATCCAAGACATTTAACCAATGTTCATCACTGACCTCTTCTGCTGGCGTATCACTGCGAGCAATGCCTGCATTATTAACCAAAATATCCACGCCGTGATCCTGCATACACCGATCGGCTACAGCTCTCACTTGTTCCGACTGCGTAACATCGCAGGTATAACCAAGTATCGGTCCAGTATTAACGGTAAGTGTATCTAATGCCTCGTCGAGCGACTCCTGAGTAAGATCAAGCATAATGACCTTGGCTCCGGCCTCGCACAGAGTTTTTACGCACGCCAAACCGATTCCCGAGGCAGCGCCAGTTACGATCGCTGTCCGCCCCGTCAAAGCAATCCGATCTAAATAAGACATCTGTACCTACCTTAATTACGAAATGTATGAATTTCACAAGAGAACACGCTCAGATACTACCGCGTGCTCAGTACAACAAAGACGATGTTAAAAATCTAATGCTCGTTCGAGAGAGACCTGCTAACGCTGCACAATACGAGTTAGGGTAAGAACTCTGCTGCCCGCATGACGGGTTCATTAACCACCATTTGCGCTTCCAGTCGGTAAACCTTCCTCTCGACTTTATCGAACTCAGCCCAAGGTAAGCGTCCAGAACGCGCAAATTCGCACCACACGCCATGTATATGATCCGCGAGCGCTTGTGGTGGAGCGGCTCCTGCCAAGCCCCGGGGGCCCGTGGCGGTAGGCAGCGTATTGAAGACAAAAGGCAACTCTAAGGCGTGGCATGCGCCGAGCTCGGCCTCAAAAGCAGGAGAGCGCCACTCAAACTCGTAAAAGTGCGTTTGACCCAAGTGTTCCTCAGCAAAACGCCGGGCAGGCCAACGAAACACTAAATCGTTCATAGCATCGGCTAAGACATGTCCCGCCTTGCGCTTGCCCAAACCATACGCTTTCAAGGTTTTCCGCGCATTGGGATGCGACCGATGTAACAACCAGACAGCAAGCAAACCAAACATCTTTTCACGCACGCCGGTTGGTACCAGATATAAGTTCATCTCTTCTGCGTTGGTACCAATTAAAACTTGAACCTGAGCGCCACGCCCATCTTGAAGCGCCTGCAAGGGTGGCTGAGGTAAAATATCGTCGCCATGGACCGGAATGAATCGACTGATGCCAAAAACAGGTTCGAATCCATGTTCGTCTCGCAAATCAACACCTGGAATCGGTTTAGAGATTTTTTCAACGGCATCTAAAACTTTATCTAAATCACAAGATGCAAAGCCGGCGGCTGTGGCCGGCACACCCAGTAACCGAGCCATTTTATACGTCAATTTTTTGGCCGTGGTGATGCTACGAGTCATCGCCCCGTGACCACTTTGAATAATCGCTCGTTTGAATAATCCCTCGGCTTTCGGCGAAGCGATTAAGTTAGCCACAGACATTGCACCGGCTGACTCACCAAACACAGTCACATTATTCGGATCACCACCAAAGCGATGAATCTGACTTTGCACCCATTCCAATGCAAAAATCTGATCACGCAACCCCAAGTTAGTAGGCACATCATCGATTGGCATAAACCCGTCGATACCCATACGGTAATTAATTGCTACACAAATGATACCGTTGAATGCAAAACTACTGCCGTCGCTTACTGGAGCATCTTTGCTACCGACGACAAAACCACCGCCGTGAATAAACACCATGACGGGCGCATCTTTGCACGTGCCCTCGGGCTTCCAAATATTGAGTGTTAAGTAATCGTCGCCTCGGTGCCAGCCCTTTCCGATTAAAGATTCAGCATCAAGACCTGGGACTTCACCTGTCCGTTGAGGGGCATTGGCACCAGAGATACCCGCGTCACGAACTCCCGTCCAAGGCTCAACGGGTTGCGGTGCTTTGAAACGGTTAGCGCCAACGGGCGGCGCTGCGTAGGGAACACTTAAAAAATATTCCACACCTGCATTTTGTCGGCCAGAAATCTGACCAGCATTTATTGAGACAATAACGTCGCGCATGCCCTTCCCCGATCACGATCAATAACACTCAAAGTCTAGCCTGAAAGATCGGACATCGATCACCGCACACTTTGCTTATCAACATTTTTTGTTGTCTGACCGCCTCAAACCGTGCGATGAGACTATGTTCACTGTAAGCAAGGGCTTGATTCTGACGTGCTTGCCAATATTTGCATACGAAGGGCTTTGCTCCTGCTCCCGCTTAGCCCGAGCCAGATTCCGCTTTGAAACCTACAGCGCCACCTCTGTGGAGCACTCTCACGGCAATCCTGAAACCACTATGAGGCCAGATCATCTCACTTAGCAGCGGTTTAAAGCAGGCTCCTAGCGCGATGCTCGGAAAAGCAAGGAATGCTCCAAAAAAGCTTGTCTTGCGGGAGCCCCCTAATTTCGGGTTACTGGGGGCTGTACCAAATAGGGGACGAGTACGCTCTCTCTTGAATCACACTCGCATGGCCAGCAGCGGAATCGGGTGCCTGTTGCAGTGCTATGGTATCGAATAAGGTATGCCTTGGAGTCGGTATCTCAATAACACGAGCGTAGTACATCGCTCTGACCGCCGGATCAAAATCGGGATCCTCCCAAACCGCAACAAGAGCAGGGGCGCCTATGCTATTGTCATAGTCGCCTGTTTCTAGAGAAACCGTATTACCCACAGGCTCCAGGCGCTCTGAAATGTGATCGCGATTATCGGACCACACAGCATCGTAAATGCGCTCTTGTGAATGCCCGTTTACATCAACCCAACCTTTCACAACCTGCACGCGATCTAAGTTCGCTCCCTGTGGATCTTTTGCTGCCGCAATAAGAAAACGGGGTGACTTTCCCAGCTCGACACGCGCCAGATCGCCGCCCATGGGGACGCCTTTGGTATAACCTACGCTGGCAAGATCCACCGATTGCGCGTCGAAGGCTTCAAAGTCCCAACCACCAAAAAACCGCAGCTGTATGCGTGGTCCTGTTGTGGCGTACACTTCTTTACGTTTAAACGCATCGAAGATGCCTTGTCGTGTATTTTCTGTTGCCCATACACCAGCAAAGCCCATGGCCGATGCATCCCAACCCACCGAGCCCGGCACAGTCTCATCGCCCTTAGAACCGGGGGTACTGTCATTCGCGTACTTGCCCAAGAAGTTGTCTTCTTCGGCAGCGGATAAGCCGGTGTGGCTATCGGTTGCACCGATCATGCCGAATTTATACGGGTTCACTCCTATTTCCGTGTCGAGTTGCAGCCCACGAATTAATGCAGATCTGGCATAACTCCCCGCTACGTGTTCCAGCGGACCGCCATCCAATCGCTTTCCATAGCGTTCAAAATCGGCAAATTCATCTGTTGGAGATAGCACCGGATGAGTTTCTGAGTCGCCCTTGTATTGGGTTACCTCGATGATCGGCTCCCACTTCTGGCGCGAGTTCGCATAGGCTTCATCTATGGCGATGCCATCTTCATCTTCCAAGGGGAAGAAGCGGCCATTCGACAAATTGGAATTATGTCCGATTGTCAGAAAATCGGTATCCAAAGCCGCTGATGTATCGGCAAGCCAGCGCCATAAATCCTTGGGCTTACCCGAATCGTTTTGACTAAAAGGTAGGTAGTTCGCTGCCGTCTTGGCATCACCTGAATTCACGACTATCCGATGCAAGTTCATCCCGCCGGGGGTTGATGTCCATTCCCAACCAATAAAGGCAGTAAACACACCTGGGTCATTATGACGATCCGCTGTCGCTGTAATCTCATCCCATGCCGCGCGAAAGATTCGCTGATCATTAAGAAATGCGATATCGGTGGGGTTCTTTGTACCCAGTGCAACGATCTCGCCGAAGGTCTCATTCATTTTGCCTTCACTTAACATTTGCCGCCAACGCTGACCGCGCTCATTTTCCAGCATAATAGGGTTACCCGCGGCCAGCTGAGCCATAGCCCCAAGACCCTCCGCATGGTCACTCACGACCAAAAAATCGAGCGGGCGATCAATTTGAACCCGAGCTAGGTGGCCGGGATGAATCACCGGCAGACCTTTTGCAAAACGGTAAGCAGTATCTGGATCGGCACTGGCATTACCAAGGGTAAATGCATCGAACGAATAAGAGGTGTGTAGATGTGTATCGCCCCAATATAACTGGGTTGTTGCGCCGAAAGAGCTCAGACTTGAGAGAAATACGCATGCTAACGCGCATCCACTTGACCACTTGATTTTCATACGACTCTCCCACTCAATTCCTGTCTGATACCGGGCAAGATAGCGTCAGACAGGTCTCCGAGCAACAGAACTATGAATTCAAATTCTGAAGCAAGGCTAAGAAAAATAACCCCAAACACGGGTTATGAAATTGATAATGAGGCATGCAGACCTTAACAGCCGTGCAGCTTCGCCAAAACGACTGGGCTAATGCCTAGCTGCCGACTACCCTCTGCAAAGCGATGAGCTCTCTACGCACGAGACCTAACATCTCTTGTAGCAGCGCGGCCTCAAGTCGCAAACGATTGATCTATGATCACTCGGCTCACGTATTGATATCTGCTGCCCTCTAGCAGGGGGGCATGAGCGACTAGCATTGACCTACGAATTGAGTTGCCAACACAACCGCAAAGTCCTACCGACCAATGAGTCAAGCCTTCATTCGCACGCAGGACAACTCGGTTTTTCGGCTTCCTTGACCGCTCACAGAAAGGACACTGGCCAAATGTACCGACACTGAGTACCCGAGGTTTGGCCCAGCAACTAAAATAGAGCAAACGAGCTCGTTTCAGACAGACCGTCCCTTACGGAGGCACATTTGGGTACTGTGAAAAATAGATTCATGAGCAAGTCGGCGTGGTGGCTCTTCATCGCTCTCTGCGCTCCGGCCGCTGCGCAGCCCTACGGCGCTAGAGACGCGCTCGTTATTGTCGAACCCATTCACTACGCCAGAGAAGTAAATCGCGTCGAAGCGGTAGGCACCGGCGAAGCGCAGCGCTCCGTTACACTCTACCCCGCCGTGTCTGAGAAAGTATCCACGGTGAACTTTAAGTCAGGCGACGCTGTCAAAAAGGGTGCCGTACTACTCAATCTTGATGATCGCCGGCAACGCGTCGCCCTTCAACAAGCGACGCTTAATCTTGAAGATGCAGAGCGCACACTAGAGCGCATCCGCAAAAGTTTTGAACAAAGCGCAGTGCCCAAGTCAGAGCTAGACCGCGCGGTCTTATTGCGTGATTTGGCCTTGGTCGAAAAGAAGCGTGCTCAAATTGAAGTCGATGATCGAATGGTGATAGCGCCATTTGATGGTGTTGTTGGGCTATCGGATATCGAACCTGGCGATCGAATCACAAGCCAGACCCCCGTGGCAACATTGGATGATCGCGGGGTGCTGATCATTGATTTTAAAGTCCCCGAGGCCGCCGTCAACTTGCTGCAACCAGGAGCCACCCTTACTGTGCAGCCGTGGCGCTATAGCGGTGAGCCAGTCTCGGCTCGAATTGTAGAGAAAGACTCGCGCATTGACCCGCAGACACGACTATTTAGGGTCAGAGCCGAGATTGATAATCGACAGGATGACTTTCTCCCGGGAACGAGCTTCCGCACCACCATTAAAACCGATGGTGAGGAGTTCGTCGCCATTCCAGAGGCAGCGCTATCGTGGGGACCCAACGCGCCCTATGTTTGGCTCGCGCGCGATGGTAAGGCGGAACGTGTCTCGGTGCAGATAGAACAGCGACAAAACGATCGGGTACTGGTTTCTGGAGACATCGAATACAACGACCTGCTGGTAACGGAGGGTGTACAAAACATCCGCCAAGGCCAGACGCTCAGATTCAAAGTAGCCCCCTCAACTGAAATAGAGTCTTCTGAGTAGTGGCCAATTCAATGTCTAAAGACGCGCCTTTATCGAACGATCTACCCTCTGTATCCATCAGACGACCTATCTTGATCGTTGTACTGAATATTCTTGTAGCTCTCGCGGGTATCGCAGCACTTATGGGCGTAGAGGTTCGAGAACTGCCTGACGTCGATCGACCCGTGGTCACCGTCAGAGCCAACCTACCGGGCGGCGCTCCAGAAACGGTGGATGCAGAAGTCACAAGTATACTGGAGGGAGCGGCTGCGCGCGTATCAGGCGTGAAGTCAATTCGATCCCAATCGGAAGAAAACTTCGCCCGAACCGTGGTTGAATTCCAGCCTGGGATCGATCTGGACGTTGCGGCAAGTGAAGTCCGCGAGTCTGTTAACCAAATTCGGCGCCGGTTACCCAATGAGGTGGAGCAAGTCAACATCGTAAAAGCAGACGATGACGCGCGCGCAGTGCTCGATATCGCGGTGAGCAGCGATACGCTGAGCCTCGAAGCGCTGTCCCGACGTTTGGAAACCGATATTGCCCCCGAGTTTTTATCCATCGATGGGGTCGCGGATGTGAGGCTG
>Ga0182090_1640351_pt1 | contig 31643 bp, 27 predicted proteins | sample 041ome_24_FD_127767 | JGI IMG/M metagenome (GOLD analysis project Ga0182090, IMG submission 127767) | Metatranscriptome of coastal salt marsh microbial communities from the Groves Creek Marsh, Georgia, USA - 041408BS metaT (Metagenome... | ecosystem: Environmental > Aquatic > Marine > Intertidal... | reverse complement strand
GGCCATTGCAATGCGCACTACTCGCTACACGTATGTATATCGTCTCTATGAAGATGACGAGATCTACGATCGGCTGACTGACCCCAGCGAGACACATAACTTGATCCGGCAGGCGGATTTGCAAAACACCATCAAAACGTTACAGTCTGATGTCCTAGAGTGGCTATTTTCGACCTCTGACGTTATACCCTGGCAGAAGGATCCCAGATTCCCCAAGGTACCCCAAGGTCAGCATACGCCTTTTGCCAGCTGAAGCTTTGTACTCGTGTTAGCGCCAGGTTAGCTGGGATCTCGCTTGATTCAGTTCTTTATGCTTTGGCGCCACTGACTCGAACAGTAGCCATTGGGTGCTCAACTGACAGGGGGGCTTGTGCCGGCGAGTTCAGATAGCGGCAGGGCTTTCGATGTCAGCAAGGGCGTCGAGCGCGTAACTCAGAGCGTCCACGGTCAATTGGATATCCTCGTCATCAATGATGAAGGCCGGTCCAACGCAGATGATGTCTCTGACCGCGCCTGTGCCGCCCGGATAAAAGAAGACACCTTTGCTCATGCCGTGGCTGATGATTTTATCCGTGACTCGCAGTGCTTGCGCGAAAGGCGTCAAGGTCTCGCGATCGGCAACGACCTCGATCCCTAACAGCAGGCCGGTGCCGCGAATCTCTGCAACCCGCGGGTGCTGCGACAGGCGCTCGATCAAAGCTGCCTTCAGCCGTTTACCCATGTCGTTAGCACGCTCAATCAGGTTGTCCCGTCGCAGTATTTGCAAGACACGAGTCGCCGCTGCGCAGGCTGCAGGCATAGCGCCAAAGGTATGAAACATCACGTTAAAGCCACCGGCGGCTATGCCGGCCGCCACAGCATCTGTGCCAAACACGCCGGCAATTGGGGTATAACCGCCAGCCAGTCCCTTGCCGGCTACGAGCAAATCTGGCTTGATGTCATAATGATCGCAACCAAATTTTAGGCCAGTTCGACCAAACCCAGTCATGACTTCATCCATGATCAGCAAAATGCCATATCTTTTCAGAATAGACTGAACACCTGCCCAGTAGCCCTTCGGTGGTGCTATGGCACCACCACTGGAACCATTGATGGGTTCGGCGATGAGCGCGGCAATCCTGTCTGGGCCGATCTTCGTAATCATTTGCTCTAGGTCATCGAGATAATATTGGGTGGCAAGCGTGTCGTCGGTGCCAACGGGGCAGCGCAGGGGATAGGGTGTTTGAATTTCGGGGTAATTTGCCAGTATACCCTCGAGGCCTCTCTTGCGTTCTGGATGGCCCGAGGCGGCAGCCGTGGTGATAGTTGTGCCGTGATAGGAAATATTGCGGGTCAGTATCACCGTGCGCTCCGGTGCGCCAAGCCCCGCGTGGTACTGAATCGCCATCTTCATCGCAGCTTCATTCGCCTCGGAGCCCCCGGAGGCCAGATGTATTCTGGTCAGATGAGGGGGTAACCAGTGCTTCTGCAGTTCAGCCACCAGGGCTTGGCGTTCCGGCGTCAGCCAAGGTGGCATGATAAAGGTACAGTTGATCAATGCTTCTCTGACGGCGTCGGCAACCTCTGTAACGCCGTGACCAATATTTGACACGATACAACCACCGGCTGCGTCAAGTATTTTTCGCCCATCTGTCAGGTACAGATAAGCGCCTTTCGCGTGCGACACAGAGATCGGCATTGAACCGGGAACAAAAGGCCAGTTTACCGGTTGGTGCATGGAATGGGTCTCAGGTTGAAGTCTTGGCTGGCATGATAGATTCTTCCAGCGTTAATAAGAAGCTCGGAATAACAAGCCCGGAATAACGAGCTCGGAATAAGAAGCTTGGAATAAGAAGCTCGGAATAAGAAGCCCGGCGACTAAACTGTTCAAGGTACTGGTGCCTGCTGTTCTCGCGGGTTAAGGTTGAACGGTATTCCTTGCTCAGGACCCCATGATGCTGCACCTACTGGACCTGTTGGCGATTGGCGCCTATTTTACGATTTTGCTGTTTATTGGCATTCGGGTCATGAGATCTGCTAAGGGGGAAGCAGAGGTTGAATCCTTTATGGCGGCCGACAGGGATATGGGTCTAGCCCAAACTACCGCCAGCACAGCAGCGACGGATCTGGGTGGTGGCTTCAGTATCGCCATGGGTGGACTGGGCTTTACGCTTGGGCTTTCGGCCTCTTGGCTGGTCGCAATATCTGCGCTGAGTGTGGTGATGGTATCCTTTCTCATGGTGCCCAAAGTTAAGCGGTGGTCGGATCGTGTTCGCGGACTGACTACAGGTGACCTGTTTGAAGCCCGATTTGATGCGCGTACCGGCACCATGGCGGCTGTGGTCATAGGTCTGGCGTGGTTTTCCTTTGTTGGTGGCCAGGTCATAGCGGGCGGTAAGTTATTGCAAGTTACGTTGGACCTGGACCTGACTGTCGCCATTCTCGTGGCAGGCGCGGTCATACTTGCCTATACCGCCATGGGTGGCTTGAAGGCTGTCATCTATACCGATGTGTTTCAGATGGTCGTGCTGTTGATCGGCATTCTGTTTCTCATGGTACCCATTGGTCTTTACAAGATCGGTGGCTGGGGCGCACTGGTGACACATTTTAATGCTGTGGATACCAGCGGCACTCTGCTGTCGTTCACTGCCGTTGGTTGGAAGCAGTTGGTGGGATGGTTTTTGGCGATCTTTCCGGTTTGGTTTATATCGATCGCGGCCATGCAGCGTATCGTTGCTGCGCGAGATGAGAAAACGGCGACCCGTGCCTTCTTGCTGACCGGGGTGCCTATTGAGTGGCCTCTTTTTGCCATTGGCAGTACGCTGGTGGGACTGTTTGCTCGCATGTTGTTGCCAGATCTTGCCGATGCGGAGTTGGCAACCCCCATGATGATCATGACGTTGTTGCCCGCGGGTCTCGCCGGCTTCGTCATCGCCGCCTATATCGCCGCCGTCATGTCGACGGCAGATTCCTGCCTTGTGGGACCAGTGGCTATTTTTACCAACGACATATACCGCAAAAGGATGAATCCTCTTGCGACCAACGACCAACTGATGCGTGTTGCGCGTATCTCGACAGTGTTGATGGGTGCCTTTGCGATCCTTATAGCGTACCTGGTGCCAAATGTGCTCGAGCTGATTTTGTACGCCTATACCTTTGGCGCCGCAGGGCTCTTCTTTCCTATGCTGGGTCTTTTGTACTGGCCAAGGACCACAGCGACTGGTGCCTTTTGGAGCATTGTTCTAGGCGGCAGTTCGGCGGTTGTCTGGACTATTTTGGGAGAACCCTGGGGGTTTACTGCGGCATACCTGGGTTGGTTCGTTGGCTTGCCGTCGCTGGTGATCATCTCCTTGTTAACGGCACATTCCGCCGACGAGGATCTGAATATGTTCCATACTTAACAATGTTCCATACTTAACAATGTTCCACACTTAATCATGTGCCTGGCAGCGCAATCGCACGACTCAGCGTGCGATTGCGGCGAGCTTTTGCCTAGCGAGAAAAAAACTATGCCATGCGGTGCAGTGCACAGATTTTGTTGCCAGACGGATCACGAAGATAAGCAAGGTACATCTTGCCACTACCGCCCTGACGAACGCCGGGAGGGTCCTCGCAAGTCGTGCCGCCATTGGCGAGACCTGCCGCATGCCATTTATCAGCGGTCGCTGGGTCAGCGGCCAAAAAGCCTATGGTGCTGCCATTACCGTGGCTCGCAGGTTCACCATCGATAGGCTTACTGATGGAAAAAATGCCGGTTGGTGTGATGTAGAAACAACGACCTGCCGGGTCGATAGTGCCGGGACCATAGCCCATAGCGCCGAGAACCGCGTCGTAGAACACTTTCGCTGCCGCGACATCGTTCGCTCCGACCATAATATGACTGAACATGTGTAGTTACCTCTCGTGAGAAATGGTTTTTCATTGAGTTGACGGGCCATTATCGAGGTAGCTGCCGTGCAAAGCAATCAATCAAAGCATTCAATCAAAGCATTCAAGCAAAGCATTCAATCAAAGCAATCAGTCAAAGCCTCAAGCGCTGGCTTAAACTGCTCAGACGTTGGAATCAGCCAGAGCTGATATCGCGAAGACCTGCTGAGCATCATTGGCGTGAGAGTCTGGCGTAGCCTGCTGTGGTTTCGCGCAATGCACACCTGTTACGTAAGGTTGGACGATTTCAAGAGTGCTGCACGCGCTTTTCAAGCAGGAAGGGTTAGTGGAGTCAGGGTACAACTATCGTTAGATACAGCTTTTGGCGGATTAGTCGCAGAATTGCTACAGTCGAGTAAAAAGTTCCGTTGAATAATAAGGAGTAATCCCGTGTTTAAGATTCTAACGTTTCTCATGACCCTTTCAGTGGCGTGTTCTGCTGTCGCGCACCAGGCACCCGCAGTTCCCAAACCAGTAGGTTTGGATGAGTTGGCGAAGGCCTTTAGTTGGGACTTTGCAAATACGGAAATCACAAGCCAAAAAATTGCTGAGAATCTGTACGTGCTGTTTGGTGCGGGCGGTAATATTGGCGTCAGTATTGGTGCGGATGGCGTGTTCATTGTAGACGATCAATTTCCTCAATTGGTGCCCAAGGTGCGTGCAGCAATCAAGGAGTTGGGTGGTGGAAAGGTGGATTTTGCCGTCAACACGCACTGGCACTTTGACCATGCTGAAGGCAATCTTGTGCTCGGGCCTGATGGCACCTGGTTGGTTGCGCAGCGCAATTCTCGCGAGATGATGAAGCAAGATCATATTGTCAATCTTGTCAATATAGCCTACGACCAAAAAGCTTATCCCGAAAGTGCGTGGCCCGATATCACCTATGACGAGACGCTGCAGTTTCACCTCAATGGCGAGACCATAGATCTTATGCACTTTGGTCCGGCACATACGACCGGAGACTCTGCGGTAATTTTTCGAGGCAGCAACGCGGTCCACTTGGGCGATGTCTTCAACAATGCCGGCTACCCGTTTATCGATGCAGGTAATGGCGGGACGTTAGACGGCGTGATTCACTTTTGTTCTGAGACCCTTAAACAAATAGACAAGAGTACTGTGGTGATCCCAGGTCATGGTCCGGTGACGGACTATCAGGGACTCGCCGATTATGTCGACATGCTCAGTACAGTTCGTGAACGTATGATGCGCCTGATCAAATCGGGCGCATCACTTGATGACGTCATCGCCGCCCGCGTGACGTCCGAATTTGACGGTAAAATGGGTGACAACGAGCGATTTATCAATCGAGCTTATTTGAGCCTGACCCATAAAGTGGTGGATTGAACCGTAAGGTTGCTTCACCCTTGATTACCCATGCTGCTTGCGAGGCGGCGGGCGAACGGGTATTTGAATGATATCAATTTAAAAAAAACAGGATGTAGGGCATGAGTAATCAGCTTTCTCAGGATCAAGCTTTGCAACACCAGGGTAATTCGACCGGTATATTCAACGGCCTGCCGCAATACGAAAACTTTGCCCAGATGCAACGAGTCTACAGTGTGGCTACCATGGATCCGCCCGCTATACCCTTTACGTTTCCGCAAGGACAAAAAGTCTCCTTACCCACTACCTATGATTATGATGGTAAGACCCGGAATCTTTATTGTCTGTTGGGGGGTACCCATACGAGCGCGCTATTGATTCTGAAGCGGGGTGAAATTCGATTCGAAGAATATTGGTTAACCGGTTGTGCAGACACCCAATGGATCTCCTTCTCGGTTGCAAAGAGTTTTGTTTCTGCCCTGGTGGGTATTGCGCAGCAGGAAGGCCAGATCAAAAGCCTCGACGATACCATGGAGTATTATGTTCCCCTGTTTAAGGGGAAAGCCTACGATGGAGTGCGAATCAAGGATGTGTTGGAAATGTCATCCGGCGCAAGATGGAACGAGGATTACAGCGATCCGGAATCAGAAATCTTCCGACTGAGTGTTGCCGGCAATGGTGGCTCCTTTGACGAATTTATGAGGACCATGGTTGCCGAGCGAGAGGCAGGAACCCTCTGTCGTTATAACTCAGCAGATACTCAGGCGCTGGCGATGTTAATCGCCGAAGCAACGGGTCGATCTCTCACCGATGATATGCAGGAAAAGTTGTTTCAACCCCTTGGCATGGAACAGGCCGGTTACTGGATAGTTGACGTTCATGGCCGAGAAATGGCGTATGCGGGTCTATTGATGACGGCGCGAGATTTTGCCAAATTTGGCGAACTCTATCGACTTAAAGGCAGCTGGCAGGGGCAGCAAATCGTCCCCGCGGATTATGTCTCGGCCTCCACCCAACCTCAGTCACCTCACACCCAGCCAAATAAGCCGGTGGTGGGTGATCATGTACTCGGGCCCGGATATGGTTATCAGTGGTGGATTCCAGCGGCCGGCGCTAACACTTTCGCAGCCATTGGTGTGTATAACCAGTTTATTTTTGTAGACCCAGAGAGAGAAACTGTCATCGTCAAATTATCTGCGAATCCTGCATATGGTACGACAAACCTTGAGGAAGACAACAAGGACAATGAAAATCTCGCGGCTTTGCTGGCGATCAGTGAGCACATCGCAGAGACCAATTAGGTCTGAGGAGTGATGAGCGTGTTGAGCGTGTTTGAAGGATACAGCGCAAAATTCAGCGGTGGATGTCCTGATTTTATTATTTGTCCTGCGCTGACTTTTTTTTACCGGTTAATCGTCCTATTCTCCTCATCAAGAAGCTGTTATCCCTCTACTAAGCTGCATTAGAGGAGGGTAGAAAGAAGAGAGTAGCAGGAAAGAAGCAAGAAAGAAGCAGCAAGAAAGAAGCAGCAAGAAAGAAGCAGCAAGAAAGGAGCAGGCCTATGAGCGAATATGTACTGGAAATACCAGAGCAGATCGATATTGCGGTATCGCCGAAACGCACGCCTCAAGGCGCGAGCGATCCGTGGCCTGCAGGGACCCGTATTATCAGTGCCGACAGTCACTTGATTGAACAGGATTACTGGCTGGAAGGTTTTCCTGACGACAAGAAGGATCAAGCGCCGCGTATGCAGTTTATTGATGGCGTCTTCGACATGACTATCGGTGAGAAGCATATGACACCGCCGGCACTCGCCAGACACCTATGTGAATCCATGGAGTGTACGCCCGGTCTTAATGATATTGTCGCCCGGCTAAAAGATCTGGATACAGAGGGCGTTGAGAAGGAGCTGATTTTTCCACAGCGACTATTTGGCTTGTTCATGTTTGGAGAAATGCAGAACCGAGAAGAGGTCTTTGGTTTGTACAATGAAGCCATTGCGCGACGATGTGCCGAGGCGCCAAACAGGCTCTTTCCTGTAATGGTGCCAAACTACTGGGACATGGACTCGGCAGCCGCCTCGGTTAAACGTTGTCAGGCGTTGGGGGCCCGTGGTTTGATGGTGCCGCTGAAACCGGGCAAAGACAAACAGGGAAAGCATATTAACTACAACGATGGCGCGCTCGACCCGCTCTATGAGGCCATCGCCGCCAGTGGTATACCGCTGATCTTTCATATAGGCGAGGCGATACCATCGGCCATGCCAGGAGCCGCTGGTATTTCAGTGGTAACCCAAACTCAAGGTTTTCGACACCAGTGGTCCTGTCTGGTTTTTGGCGGTGTTTTTGATCGGTTTCCAGCACTCAGGGCTGTATTTGTTGAAGGTGGTCTGACCTGGGTAGCCAGTATGCTGCACGATGCCGACATGGTCGCGACCCATTTTCGAACCGCTTTGCAGCCAAAGCTCAAGCATGCACCCAGTTGGTACTGGCGCAAACACTGCTTTGCGACCTTTATGACAGACCCGGCGGGACTCTCGCTACTTGACCGAATAGGTCCTGAAACGGTCATGTGGTCATCTGATTATCCCCATCAGGAAAGTACTTTTGGTTATACCCGCAGCTCGATTCAGGCCGTCTTTGATGCGACGACAGTTGAAAATGCGCAGATGATAGTAGGAAAAACCGCGCTTAAATTGTTCGGAATGGATTAAGTCTGTTTCCTGAGAGCTTCTGGGTGAGCGCTTCTGGGTGAGCGCTTGATTTGATATTCCAATTAAGTCGAGTAAGACGCTAAACTCGCGGACCTCGATTCTCTCCAACGGATTGCTATTTCATGGACGCCAAAACTCAATTCCTGCTGAGTGCTTCCCCGGCTTCTCTACTGGTGAAGCTGGCCACCCCCAACGCCCTGGCGTTTTTGATACAGGGTTCGGTGAGTATGGCTGAGGTCTGGTTTATTGGGCGTCTGGGTACTGCTTCTCTGGCGGCTATTGCTTTGGCTTTTCCCTTGCTGATGCTGACTCAGATGATGTCGGGTGGTGCAATCGGTGGTGCGGTAGCCTCAGCAGTAGCCCGGGCCCTCGGTGCCGGAAATCTGCCGCGAGCGGAGCAGTTGATTTGGCATGCAATGGCGGTTGTCATTGCTGGCGCTGTAACCTTTCTGTTGATCTTTGTGCTGTTTGGAGCGGCCTTTCTGGCGTTTCTTGGCGGTCGAGGTGAGGTCCTGGCTGAGGCCATAAGTTATTGTTCGGTGCTGTTCATGGGTGGCGTTTTTATCTGGTTTATGTCAGTGATGAGCGCCGTCTTCAGGGGTACAGGTGATATGAAATTTCCGGCTGTGGTGATGATCATAGGCGCCTGTATTCAAGTGCCTCTCACTGGCTGTCTGGTGATCGGTGCCCTGGGTCTGCCGGCGCTGGGCGTCAAAGGTGCAGCCGTTTCAGCGGTCGTCAGCGCCTTTATCCTCAGCTGTGCTTTTGTCTGGCGCCTGCTGCGGGGCAACCAGACACTAAAGCTGCGCTGGCATGCTCGACATCTGTCTCGAGACTTGTTTCAGGATATCTCCAAGGTCGCTTTACCTGCCTCGCTTTCACCGCTGCTGACGATCGTTATTATTCTCAGCCTAACGACGCTGGTCGGCCGTTTTGGCGAGGCGGCGCTGGCAGGCTATGGCATTGGTTCTCGAATCGAGATGTTGTTGGTGCCGCTGGTCTTTGGTCTCGGTGCGGCTATGACATCTTTGGTTGGCATTAGTTTGGGGGCCGGAGATTTGGCGCGGGCCGAGCGCATTGGCTGGCTTGGGTCCAGCATGGCAGCGGGTATTACTGGCGTCGCCGGCATCCTGCTGGCGCTGTTCCCTGACGTCTGGATCGGTGCCTTTACCAGTGACCCTGATACGCTGATATCCGCACGTAGCTATATTCAGATTGTTGGCCCTTGTTTTGCGTTTCAGGGTTTGGGCTTGTCTCTGTATTTTGCCAGTCAAGGTGCTGGCCGTATGGCCTGGCCCGTGCTGGCAACCGTGCTTCGAGTCGTGCTGGCAGTAGGCGGGGCTCTGCTACTGGCTTTTGTCTTTGAGATGGGTCTTTCCGGTATCTACATGGCAGCTGGTCTGGGCATGGTGGCCTATGGCGTGATGATAGGCGCGGGTCTGAAGCTAGGGGCTTGGCGACCCTGAAGGCGCTGAATTCATGAGTATTACGCCGGCTTCCTGAATGCTGGCCAGCGCCTCTCTGCGCATGTGTGCCTCCAGCGCTGGTGCAAGCCCCCAGTCGCCCATGAAGTGTTGGGCGGCAGCTGCGACATAGACTTGCCACAGCGCCAACCTTTTTAGATCTACTGGCGCATGTCTCGCATAGGCGTCAGTGATTTGCTGCATAGCACTTTTGCCAAACCTGTAACGGAGTTCGACGCGAGCCACAGCAAGGTCCGACAGAGGGTCGCCGAGCGCCGCATGTTCCCAATCAAGCACTGCAGCAATAGCGCCATTTCGCCAAAGGAGGTTTTCCGGCCAGTAGTCTCCATGCAGCAGCTTCGGCGTTGCCGTAAAAGCGGTATCGACCAATGTGTTTAAGTGGTCCTTCAGCGGCTGCCACTCAGAACCGTCGGGCAGATAATCGAAGACCTCTGGCAGGGGATCATAGCGCAAAGGTAAGACCGGCAGTTCCTGGGTCTGAGTACCGTGAATGTTCAACAGCATCTCTGCCATGCTGTCCAGGTGCTGGTTTATCAAGTGTGCAGGTATTTCACTGCTGCCGGCGATAAACGTCATGACCAGGAAAGGGTTTGCGAGCAGGCCGCGGCTGTTATCGACAGCCAAAGGTTTGGGTACAGGGATGCCCTGTCGATGCAGCGTTTGCAGCAGCTGGAATTCAAGCTCAGCTGAATGCCCTGCATGTCCTTCGCGGTGCAGACGCAGAACCAGTCGAGTGGACTGGCCATCAGCCAGACTGACATCGAGCCGGTGAACCTCGGCAGAAACGCCGCCAGTGAGGCGTTCTGTGGCAGTCACCTGAGCGCCTGAGAATAGCGAGTCGACTAAGCGTGCATAGCGTTCTGTGGCCATAGTGGAGTCTTTAAGGGGGATGGTCTCGATAAAGATCTATCAAACGTTTTCTCCTTTCCTCTGTCAACCTGCTCCTGTCGATCTGCCACAGTTACAAACAGGCTGGCACCAGCAGGCACCACCGATTATCATGCCTTAGCTGGGCGGATGCGCTCAATCATCTGATGGGATTCTCCCCAAGAGATTTTTCAGAAGAAATTTTCCAGGAGAGATTCGCGAAAAGAGATTCGCAAAAAAGAGATTCGCGAAAAAAGGTTCGCAGGGAGAGATTCGTCAGAATGGATCGTCTCAATCGATTATCTCGAGTGTCTGCGTCAGCCCTGTTGATTTGGCTGGGGTTTAAAGCGGCTGGGTGACAGACAGATTATGATGCGAACCTACACAGGCTCACAGTAATAAGGTTCAGAGAGACCTAAGCTCAGAGGGACCTAAGCTCAGAGAGACCTAAGCTCAGACAGATCTAAGCTCAGATAGATCTGAACAGGAAGAAATACGGGAGTAACGAGCACATATGATCACTATCTATTCTGCCGCGAAAGTTATCACGATGAATCCGTCTAATCCGGTGGCCAGTCATGTCGCTGTGCGTAATGGTGAAATCCTGGGTGCTGGCAGTCTGGCAGAACTTCAGGGCTGGGGTGACTACCAGCTAGACGAGACGTTTGCCGACAAGGTCATAGTGCCCGGTTTTGTCGAGGCGCATGCGCATGTCATGGCGGGCGGCATGATGCTGCACCCCTATATGGGTTACTTCGAGCGCGTGCGGGGCGACGGCACTATTGCGCCGGGCATCAAGAGTTATGCCGCGCTGATCGACGCATTGCGGGCAGAAGATCTCAAAATGACTGATCCTGAAGCGCCCTTGGTAGCGGTTGGCTTTGACCCCATCTACTTTGCTGATCAGCCTCGACTCAGTCGTCACCATCTCGATCAGGTTTCCTCAACCCGTCCGATTTTTGTTCATCATGCCAGTGGCCACCTTTCAACCGTAAACTCAGCAATGCTGGCTTCTAACGGCGTCACAAAGGCACTGAACGTCGAGGGACTCGGCCGGGATGCCAATGGCGAACTGGATGGAGAATTGCGTGAGCCGCCAGCCATGTCTTTGTGCCGAACCGGATTCAGCATAATACAAAGATCCAATAATACCGAAGCCGCCATGTTGGAATTCGGCGCCCTGGCAAGAAATGCGGGTATCACGACCTGCACCGACTTGGGGGGCGTCTCGCTACTTGTGCCCAAATCTCTTGAGCTGTGGCGCAAAGTGACGGAGCAGGAGAGCTATCCGCTGAGAGTGGTGCAATACAACTTGGGGGCTATTCCCGGTGCCGTCAGTGACTCTGACGCAGTTGCGGAAGAACTCCGATCGTTACGCAATACTGAAACTGAAAAACTACGTTTTCCTGGCGTCAAATTTATTCTTGATGGTTCGATTCAGGGCTTCAGCGCACTGCTAAATGCGCCGGGCTACTATCGCGGCGAGGACCATGGCCAATTGTTGGCAGTTCCTGACCAATTGCTGAGTATGCTTAAACCTTTCCACGATCGAGGTTTTAATATCCATATGCACTGCAATGGTAATCGGACTCAGGATCTGGCGATTGAAACTATCGACAGCCTTCTGCGGCAATCGCCCTGGTTTAATCACCGGCATACCATCACGCATGCACAACTCACGACTCAGGCACAATTGCGCAAGATGGCGCGACTGGGTCTGTGCGCGAACTTTTTTACCAACCATCTCTGGTATTGGGGTGATCAACACTACGAGATCACGGTTGGACCAGAAAGGGCCAATCAGCTTGAACCTTGTGCCTCGGCGATTCGTGAGGGCGTTTCCTTTTCTATTCACAGTGACGCTGGCGTCACGCCGCTAGGTTCGTTGCATACCATGTGGTGCGCGGTCAATCGAGTGACGCCTTCAGGGCGAGTGTTGGGTGATCACGAAAAGATTGCGGTTGAGGACGCGCTGAAAGCCGTGACTGTGGATGCGGCTTTTCAGTTGCATCTGGATCATGAGATTGGCTCTATTGAGGCGGGCAAGAAGGCTGATTTTGCCATACTCGAGGAAGATCCATTGGCCGTGGATCCGATGCAGCTGCGCGACATCAAAGTCTGGGGTACAGTGCTTGCGGGCCAAAAATTTCAGGCTTCGACGCACCCATGATTCCGTTTACAGTCATAGGCGGTTACCTGGGCGCTGGTAAGACAACGCTCTTGAATCAATTGCTACGGTCAGCTCAGGGTCGAAGAATTGCGTTGTTAATAAATGATTTTGGTGAAATCAATATCGATGCTCTGCTGATCGACTCGCAGGTTGGCAACCGAATTAACCTGGCCAATGGATGCATCTGTTGTACCTTGTCTGACGGTTTTCACGGTGCGATCGAATCGCTATTGACCGAGGAGCCGAGGCCGGATCATATCATCGTTGAAGCCAGTGGTGTCGCCGATGTGCAAAACCTGGCACAGTACGGTCATAGTCCAGATCTGCAGCTAGATGGTGTGATAGTGCTGGCTGACAGCGAGACTGTGCGGCACAAGATTCGGGACAAGTACGTCGGGCAAACGATACGGCGTCAATTAGCTGCGGCAGATGTCATCATCGCCAACAAGGCAGATCTGTTGCCTGAAGCAGACAGCTTTGCTCTGAACCAATGGCTACAGCAAGAATTCCCTCAGGCTGTCGTGCACAGTGCGACGCAGGGCGATGTCGCTCTACCTCTGTTACTGGCGATACACGCCAATGACAAGGCCCTGGACAGCGCTGCTGGGCATGCGCATTTTGGGCGTTGGTCCTACAGTCGCCCTCGTCGAGTCTGCCCGGATTCTTTAGGCCGGTTTATGGCCGCTCTGGATGATTCTGTATTACGTCTTAAGGGTGTCGCCGAGCAATCGTCTGGCTGCCTACTGGTTCAGGTCGTCGGCCGAAGGCGAGAAATTCGTGCGCAGCCAAAGGTGCTCGCTGCAGGTCTGAATCTGGTGGCTATCGGCCTTGAGCATCAGTTGAATGCTGATGTGCTTGATCGGTTGGCACATCAGATCCTCGAATTTACCGATTGAGTTTGCGCTATGGGATTTGGTTATACTGGGGTGGCGATCAACCAGGCGTTGTCAGGCCCGTCTCAGGCGAACCCGCAGTCAATCCACTGGCAGTTAATCCGCTAGAGGCATGACAACTATTGTCGGCAGCATTTTGATGCTTTTTTTAATCACTCTTGAGAAGCTTTCGGGGATAAATGAGCAAATTAAAGAGGCCAATCTCGCCAAGCGGCGAGATTGGCTCACTGTCAAAGGTGCCTGGCATGCAAAACAGTTTAGCCCTCGGTTTACCCCGGCGACGCATCGCTATGTGGTCACCTCCCAGGGCTCGCAGCACCATGTTAATGCGGGTGTTTGAGGCGCTGGGCTGTGCCGTGTTCGACGAACCTTTTTACCCTTACTGGCTAAAGACCTTGAATAAAACGGATGATCCGGGCTTTCAGGTCACGATCGACCAGCATGAGACTGACTGGCGAAAAATCGTCGATCTTGTACTTGCGCCTTTCCCCGATGACCGTGACTGGTACTACCAGAAGCATATGGCCATCCACATGTTGGAAGATGTGGATCTCGCTTGGATGCGACAGGTTCGCAATTGTTTTCTGATTCGGCATCCAGCCGAAGTTATCAATTCAATGTCAGAGTTTCGAACGCTGGAACCCAAAACCACCAGGGATCTTGAAGCCGCTGCGCAACTGGTCGGTATACCTCAGTTGCGAAGGATTTTTGATCTTGCTTGTGACCTTGAGGGTGCGCCACCGCCTGTGATAGATGCCAATGATGTGCTGGCTAACCCCAAGCAACTGCTCGGTCAATTTTGCCAAGCGATCGGCATGCCCTTTGATTCAGTGCGGCCGATTGTCTGGGCACCAGGCCGGCATCCTCGTGATGGTGCTTGGGCTGACGACTGGTACGCCAAAGTCTACGAGACCACTCATCTGGGTCGCTATACGCCGAAGGAGACGCGAGTGCCGGCTGCGCTGCAGCCGGTTCTGGATTATTGTCTGCCGATCTATGAGCACATAGCACAATTCAAAATCTTGCCAAATTCAGAATTACCAGACGGGAGTAGTTTGCACCATGGCCAGTCATGATTCGCGCAATAAGAATGTCGTCAGCTATGTCGATGGTCGTTTCGTCAATCAGTATGAAGCTGCGGTACCCTTGTTTGATGCCGGCCTGCTGCACGGCAAGTTGGTCTGGAGTTCACCGCGACTGATTCACGGTCGGCTCTTTCGGTTGCAGGATCACCTGCAGAAAATTCGCCGAGCGGCAGAATTGAATTACTTTCCAATCGTACCGACTGAGCAGGCCTTTATTGATGCTATCAGGGTTACGCTGCAACGAAATAACATGTTTCATGGCGCGCACGTGCGTATTATTTTGACGGCCGGAAATCAAATCACCGCGAGTATGGATCTTGCGGCCATTATTGATTGGAAGGGTGATGTCAGCCCACCTCGCATCATTATCATGCCCGAATATAGGGACAACGTTTACGATGCAGAAAAGGGCATCAGCTTGATTACCTCGTCCTTCAAACGACCCGGGCCGGATGTGGTTGATCAGATCAGCCATGACAATAATCAAAATGCATCTTCTCGAGCGCTGGCAGAGGCCAAGCGCGCCGGCAAGACCTCGTCACTGATGTATGACATTGATGGTTTTCTCGCAGAAGCGCCCGCGTCTCATGTGGCAATCATCAAGAATGGTCGACTGCGTACCCCGTGGGTCAGATGTTGTCCGCCGGGCGTTACTCGCAAAGTGATACTGGAGCTTTGCGAAACGCACCAGATTCCGGCTGAAGAAGCAGATATCACAGCAGCTGAGGTGCGCGATGCCGATGAACTGTTTCTGCTTGGTACCATGAGCGGGCCAGTAGGAGTGACTGAACTCGACGGTCGGCCGGTCGGTACCGGACGCATAGGGCCGCTCACCCTTCGTCTCAGCGCTCTCTATCAGCAGGCGCTGATAGACCCAGCGCAGGGTTTTGATGCAGCGCTATCGCACTGATTAGTATCAGGCAGTGTCGTCACTCAAGGGATAATGGGTATGCCACCCTTTAGTACCTGAGTGATAGCATCCGGTCTGGCTAAGTCAGCAATATTCTCAAGGGGATTGATCGGCGTAATGACCACGTCGCTCTGTATGCGAGGTGCCAGGTGCCAGTCGGCCAATACTGTCAACTCGGTTGAGGATCTGAGGGTTGATAACATACATGGAATGCAGGATGGTTGCCGCCGACACGACCTCAGCCCGCAGGGCAAATTCCTCACGTTGCCGGACTTGCAGTTCGCCAATCAGATCTGTGCTCCAGCCAGCCCTTATGCCAGCTTGATGAGCCCGTTCAAGTGATTGAAGGCCAGCCGCCAGCACCAGCTCATTTTTGATCAGATTGCGTTCCGGTAGTCCTTGACGTCGGCCTTCTTCGGCCATGCCCTGATACGTGATCAGTCTCGATACCAGGAAGGCCTGATGCGCCTGGGTGCTGGTGGCAATAATTACTAGGCCACTCGTATCATCCGTTTGCCGCGGTTCTCGCCGGCCAACAGGCCGATCAAGCCGGCTGGAGCAGATTCCAGGCCCTCCAGTACGTCTTCCACCACTTTCAGGCTACCTTGCGCCGCCCACTGGGCAAGGTCGTGTTCGGCATCACGATCAAACTGGGCGAAATCACTGACCAGAAAACCTTCCATACGCAAGCGTTTGGTCACGAGTAAACCGGGAATGCCCATGGGCCCTGGCTGCGGTCGGCCGTTATACATAGATACGGCGCCACAACAACTGATGCGGCCCTTCAGTTTCATCGCGAACAGCGCGCATTGCAGAATATCACCGCCCGTATTGTCGAAGTAGACGTCAACACCGCCAGGAATAGTGGCAGCAACTTTTTTACGCAGTGGCGACGACTCGTCTTTGTAGTCAAGGCAGGCGTCAAAGCCCAGCTCGTTAACCACCCAGTCACACTTGTCGGCACCACCAGCAACGCCGATCACCGTTGCCCCTTTTATCTTGCCGATTTGACCAACGATAGAGCCGACTGATCCAGCGGCGGCTGACACCAACAGGGTCTCGCCCGCATGAATGCCGGGAACGTTCAGTAGCCCATGATAGGCTGTCTTGCCGGCAACCCCGAGCAATGAGATCGCCTGCGTCAGAGGCCCTGAGACTGCGGGTATTTTACTCACCAGCCTGGCGTCGATGGCTGCGTAATCCTGCCAGCCGATATCTGCCCAAACTTTGTCGCCGACCTTGAAGTGGATGCTGTTGGACTCGACCACCTCACCGATTCCACCGCTGGACATGACATCGCCAGCACCAATGGCATCGCGATAAGTGGCCCCTTGCATCCAGGCGCGATTAGCGGCGTCCTGGGAAAGTATCAGTGTTTTTATGAGCACCTGTCCTTCACCGGGAGTGGGCAGATCACTCTCGACCATTTCAAAATGCTCCAGTGCCAGCGCGCCTGTAGGCAGCGCTCTTATCATGATTTGTCGATTCTTCGTCATGGGTGTTCCTCGTGATATTCGATTCAGTGACAGGACTATGCGACAGGCGGGCGGCAATTGAAAGTGGGCTTTTTAATCCATCACCAGCGGAGCTGGTGTGATGGGTTGCTTGAAGTCGAGCTCATCCCGGCTTTTGAGCCGGGCGAACGACGCTGGCAATTTACCCAGATCCAATCAGCCCTTAGGGCAGCATCTGGTAGGCGGCGGTGCGTAAATCGTCTGCCATTGGCAATATGGAGCCCAGGTATTGAGCCATGATAATACCTATCATTTCCTCTCTGGGGTCAACCCAGAAATAGGTACTGGCGGCGCCAGCCCAGCCAAACTCTCCTTGCCCGGTGAGTGCCAGGGATTTGCCGGTGTCTAACATGATGCGCACGCCCAGGCCCCAGCCATAACCCGGTAGCGGATTCATGCCAATGGTCAGCGGCAGTTGGCTCTCAGGTATGCGGTTGGTGGTCAGCATTTCCAGCATTTTCCGGGACAACAGAATTTGGCCTTCTGGTGTTTTGCCGGTCAACAGCATTCTAGCGAATCGAGCGTAGTCGCTGAGGCTTGAGTACAGACCATGACCACCCCGCGTAAATGCGGGATTGCGCGATGGGTACATGGCTTCAACATCGGCATCGATTAACCGTTGCACCGATGGTGGGTTCAATGACGAAAACTCACTCACCTCGGTGACGCCATACATAGGCATCAGACGCTGCTGCTTCTTGGCAGGCACATGAAAGTCAGTATCATGCATGCCCAGAGGACCCAGTATGTGCTCCTGCAAAAGACTGGCAAGACTCTGTCCTGTGGCCTTCTCCAGAACGTGGGCCAGGACATCGGTGGAGACACTGTAGCGAAATTGGGATCCGGGCTGGAATGCCAGCGGTTGAGCGGCGAGTTTGGCCATCATTTCATCCAGGCTGCAGGTGCCGTCACTGCTCAGGTCGACAGCATCATATCCGGGTGCGATATGGCAGCCAGTAATAAACTCATAGGTGAAACCACTGCGATGAGTCAGCAGGTCTTCCACCAGTATGGGGCGTACCACCGGTTCAAGCCTGCCATTGGCATGTAGTACTCGCATGCCAGCAAAAGCCGGGTTAAATTGCGGCAGGGCGTCATACAGACGCAGCCTGCCTTGTTCTATCAAAATCAGCGCCATCACCGAGACGATAGGCTTGGTCATGGAATAGATGCGGTACAGGGCATCTGCAGGTATACCGCTGCCAGGATTCGGCGCAACCTGACCCTGGGATAGCACCTGGCCTTTGGCCTCTACCAGCCATTCAATGCTGGCAAATTGTTCTCTGTCGATATAACCCTGGGCGGCTGTGTGTAGTCGAGTCTCTCTTGGCATGAATGGCGGCTCCTTAAGGTAGTGTCAGCACTGTTGCTCAGTGGTTGTGTCGATCAATGGAGGGGTAGAAAAATCGAAAGATAGCTCAAGTCACTGCGGTGCGCCAGTGGTGCCTGCCAGTGGTGCCTGCGAGTGGTGCCTGCGAGCCGTGCCTGTGACGAAGTCCAATGTTCGTCATGGCGAGCTTGGCGGCCCCTATGGCCCAGATACAGCAGACAAGCAGCCTTTAATCAACAATATTCGCAGCCATCGGTTATCGAGCAGACCGAGTTTGAAATTAGATGGATATCCGTCGCCATGGGTCTGAGGCTGTAGTGCTGGCTTCGAGCAAACGCTAGAATGCAGGGGCTCGAAGCACGGCCTGACAGGAATAAAATGGCAAAGACCCTATGACAACTGAAATTTATAGCCGAATAGCCAGGCTAGAGGATGCGGAAGCCATCAGGACGCTTGCCGAACGTACCTTTCGCGACACGTTTGGCGATGCTAACCAAAGTGAAGACATGGAGACCTATGTTCGCGACACTTTGTCTCTCGAGCAGACCCGAACGGAATTGGCGGATGAACAAAATACCTTTTTCGTCGCCCACGAGCAGCATGCACGGAACCCGTTAGGTTTCGCAAAGCTTCGACTCGGTTCGACGGAGCCCTGTGTGGTCGGCGCTGAGCCGATTGAATTGGAACGCTTGTATGTGGATGCTGCGCTAATCGGCGCAGGCGTTGGGGCTTTGTTGATGAACGCCAGCCTGGAATATGCGCGGACTAGCGGTTGTCAGACAATCTGGCTCGGTGTTTGGGAGCACAACCCGCGAGCGATAGCATTCTACGAGCGCTGGGGTTTTACAATCGTCGGCGATCATATCTTTCAGTTAGGCGCTGATGCACAAAAAGATCTGGTCATGATGCGGTCTTTGGTAACCGATTCGAGCCACTCCGCCGACTGAAATTATGGGTTCTTGGAGGGGGCTATGCCGCCGATTTTGATTTCTATCGCTCTACTTATCTGCAGCAATGTTTTTATGACCTTTGCCTGGTATGCCCATCTCAAAGAGCTGAATAACAAGCCCTGGATTATTGCCGCCCTGGTTAGCTGGGGAATAGCCCTGTTTGAGTATCTTTTGCAGGTGCCGGCTAACAGAGTTGGTTATACGGTGCTGACAGTAGGGCAGCTGAAAATCATTCAGGAGGTCATTACCCTGACAGTGTTTGTCCCATTTTCTATTATGTACCTTAAAGAGCCACTGAAGCTTGACTATCTCTGGGCGGGGCTGTGTTTGATGGGCGCCGTTTACTTTATGTTCAGAAGCAAGGTTGCCTGACCTCACTTAACCCAGAGCGGGCGTCCAGCACCTTGAATGAACAAAGATGGCCCGCCAGATACAGCTTGGCTATACTGCAGTGGCTGATAGCGTGTTCAGCGCTCAAACCCGAGACCATGGTGAAAGCTGGATAGTTCCTGCTAGCACCTAACCAGACGATGCTTTATGAACAGACTTGTTATCTCACTGGCACTAATGTTGTTGGTTGCCTGTGCCCCGTCGGCGCCGGAAAGTCAGCGGCGCGTCAGCCAGGCTGTCCGAGTCTTGGTGGCGCCTATCGAACTCAGCCGAGAGCGCATGCTGGTTGAGGCCGTCGGTACGGCCGAAGCTTTGCAGTCTGTGGCACTGTATCCAGCGGTGGCTGGCGAAGTGGTTGAGGTCTCGTTTCAAGCGGGCCAGTTTGTGGCCGCGGGCGCAGTTCTGCTGGCACTGGACCAACGCGATGAAGCCCTCGCGGTAGAGTTGGCGGAGCTGCGCCTGCGTGAAGCAGACAGTCTCTATCAGCGTTATTTGTTGAGTGCTAAGACAGGCGCTACGCTGCCGACCACTTTGGAGGCGGCGTTGACGGTACTCGAGACTGCTCGAATCGATCTGGGCAGGGCACGACTGGCACTCGAAGATAGAACAGTCAAGGCACCCTTTGCCGGCTTTGTGGGTATCACCGACATTGATGTGGGCGATCGAGTAAGAACCGATACTATCATTACGACGCTGGACGATCGCGACAGTTTGCTCGTGTCATTTGAATTGCCAGAGTTGCTGGTGGGGCGAGTGGCAAGTGGTGACCGTGTATTGATAAACACCTGGAATATGCAGAGTTTGACCGCTCAGGGTGAGGTTATTCAGCTCGGCTCCCGCATCAATCCTGAGACCCGTACCTTTGTGGTTCGCGCGCGGGTCGACAATCGCCCAGATCAGTTGCGCCCAGGCATGAGTTTCAGGGTCAAGCTCGATCTTGAGGGCTTGCCCTATCCGGTGCTGTCCGAAATTGCCCTGCAGTGGGGGGCCGAAGGTGCGTACGTTTGGGTAGTTGAAGATGGCAAGGCAGTGCAGGTCCCAGTGAGTATTATTCAACGTCAACAGGGACAGGTGCTGGTCGAGTCCGGTCCATCGGAAAGTTTAGCGCCCGGTCGATTGGTTGTGGTGGAAGGCATTCAGAGATTGCGCCCTGGCATGGCAGTCACGCCAGACTCAGCCATCGCTCGTGACGAAGCTCAGTCTGAAACTCAAGCTGATCAGATGGCTGATCAGATGAAAGCGGGATGAAGCGCTTGAGTGCCGATCAGCGGCTGAATGACCTGCCCAGTCTGAGTATTCGTCGCCCCATACTGGTGTTGGTGGTCAATCTGCTGATCGCCCTGGCTGGTCTTGCTGCGATTCAGGCTGTTGAAGTTCGTGAGTTGCCAGATGTAGATCGCCCTATCGTCACCGTACGGGCCAGTTATCCGGGTGCTTCGCCTGAAACCATGGACACAGAGGTCATCAGTGTGATCGAAGGTGCTGTGGCACGAGTCTCTGGCGTCAAGGAAATCAACTCCTCTTCAGAGGAAGCCAGCGGTCGAATCAGGGTTGAGTTTCGTCCGGGTGTTGACCTCAACAGCGCCGCTGCGGATATCCGCGAAGCGGTGAGCCGAATCTCATATAGACTGCCGGATCGCTTGGAGCAATTGATGGTGGTCAAGGCTGACGATGACTCGCAGGCAATCGTCAATCTGGCCGTGCTCACCGATTCCCTGATGGAAGATGAGCTGACTCGGATTGTCGAGACCGACATCATCCCGCAGCTCATATCCATTGATGGCGTGGCGGATGTGCAGTTGTCCGGTTCCCGCCAGCGGATTCTGCGTGTAGTTGTCGATCCGCTGCGCCTCACCAGCTATGGGCTGAGTGTGACCGATGTCGCGAATGTGCTGCGGCAAGCCGCCTTTGATGTACCTGCAGGTAGTATCAGTTCTCAGGACCAGGAACTGCTGGTGCGTGCTGATGCCTCGGTCGTGACGGCAGCGCAGGTGTCTGCCATCGTGATTGATGGCACTCGGCGGATCGGTGATGTGGCAAATGTTTATTTCGGGCCCAAGGACGCGACCTCCTACACTCGACTTGATGGCCGTTCAGTGATTGGCCTTGGCGTCATTCGCCAAGCTCAGTCCAACACCATTGAGATATCGACTGCGGTTAATGCCGCTGTCGCGCGCCTGAATCAGCGATTTGATAATCTGGAACTGGTGGTTACCGACGACAGCGCCGAGTTTATCCGCAGCTCCGTGCGTGAAGTGTTGCGAACACTTGCCCTGACGATAGCCATAGTGACCGCGACTATCTGGCTGTTCATTGGCTCTATTCGAGCCACATTGCTCCCCGCAGTGGCGATACCGGTGGCGTTAATAGGTACCGTCGCAGGGATTTGGCTACTGGGGTTTTCTATCAATATTCTCACCCTGCTGGCACTCGTGTTGGCGACGGGGTTGGTGGTAGATGATGCGATCGTCGTGTTGGAAAATGTTCAACGCCAACGCGCGCTGGGCATGGGTGCCAGAGCTGCCGCCGTTCTGGGTACTCGCCAGGTATTTTTTGCGGTGGTAACCACCAGCGTAGTGCTGGTGTCCGTTTTTATTCCAATAGCTTTTCTGCCGAGTACCGCTGGCCGTATGTTTCGTGAGTTCGGTTTTGTACTGGCCCTCGCAGTCTCCATCTCAAGCTTTGTGGCACTGTCGTTGGTGCCAGCCATGGCGGCGAGATTACCGGCAGCGGAGACTCAGTCTCGATTCTTTGCCAGGCTGCAAGTCGTTGGTGGGCATTTAGCCCGAGGCTACGAGCGACTCCTGGCGTTGGTGCTGCGCTACCCTATGCGCGTTGTGACGATGGCGGCGCTCATGGCGGTGGCGGCGGGCTCACTTTATCAGTTAGTGGACAAGGAATTGTTACCCCCAGAAGACCGGGGTCAGATCCGTATCTATGCCTCTGGCCCGAATGGCGTCGGCGTGCCTTACATGGAGCGCCAGACTCGACGTATTGAAGACAAGCTGCAACCGTTGGTGGATAAAGGCGAACTGAAATCCGTGTTTACCGTGGTCGGTATGTGGGATCCGAACCGCAGCATGCTAACGGTACCTATGGTGGATTGGAGTGCCCGTGATCGAAGTCAGCATGAGGTGGTTGCGCAATTGCGTGGCGACATGAACGATATTACCGGAGCAAGAGTCTATGTTAGTGGCAGCAATAGTCTGAGTCTGCGGCGGGGAGGCGAAGGTATTCGAGTCGCGTTACTTGGAAATGACTATGAAGATATTTTCAATGCCGCGAAGTTGTTTACCGCTCGCCTGGAAAGTGGCAGCGAAAACTTGTCGCAACCGCAAATCTCCTATGAGCCGACTCAGCCTCAACTGTCTATCGCCATTGATCGGCGCCGCGCCGCAGATTTAGGCATCGATTTGAATCAGCTGGCTCAGACCCTTCGCGCTATGATTGATGGCGATGAAATCCTGGATTTGAATGTGGGCGATGAGTCTATTCCTCTGGTGTTGGAGGCGGCGACTGGTGAAATCAATGATCCTACAGACTTGGTGAATCTTTATGTCAGTGCTCGCGACGGCAAGTTGTTACCCCTGTCTAGCATCGTTAGTGTCAAAGAAGAGGGTGTTGCAGCAGAACTTGATCGTTTAGCTCAAAGGCGCGCCATCTCAATCAATATAGATATGGCTGAGGGCTACTCGTTGCAGTCAGCCGTTGATGAGCTGCGCACCATTGCGGCCGAATCGTTGCCCGCTGATGTGGATATGATATTTACCGGTGAGGCGGCCACGCTGAATGAAACCTCCCAGGAAGTCGCGCTCACCTATGTCGTTGCTATCGTTGTTGTCTTTTTGATTCTGTGCGCTCAGTTTGAAGGTTTTAGCAGTGCCATCGTTGTCACTGTCATAATACCTTTTGGCATAGCAGCGGCGATCTTTGCCCTGTACTTCAGCGGAACCTCGGTGAACATTTATTCTCAGATTGGGCTAGTGATGCTGATAGGGCTTATGGCTAAAAATGGTATTTTGCTGGTGGAGTTTGCCGACCAATTACGGGATCAGGGTTATCCGTTGCGTGAGGCCATCTCTGAGGGTGCACGTGTGCGGCTGCGCCCTGTGGCGATGACCCTGATATCGACGGTGCTCGGTGGTCTGCCCCTGGTGCTGGCCAGTGGTGCTGGCGCAGAGGCGCGAGAATCGATTGGCTGGGTTATCTTTGGCGGTCTTGGCATTGCTGCCGGCTTCACCCTTTTTCTGACGCCCGCCCTGTATTTATTGATTGGTCGCTTCTCTTCGGCCCGCGCTGATGAGGGAAGACGATTGGATGAAGAGCTGGATGCGGTCTTAACGAGACAGGCTTAACGAGACAGGCTTAACGAGACAGGCTTAGGTAGGCAGGCTTAAGTAGGCAGGCGTGAGCTGATCCGGCTAGAGTCGATCAGGATCTGGCCCGCAAAAATTTTGTTCAGAGCGCTCAGTCAATGTGCTCAGCACCCAGTGCTTTCAAAGCCAAAGGATAGACATCATGACGCAGGAACCACTCCATTATCTGTCTTTGACCGGGGTCGCTGCGCTGATCGCCAGCGGTGAGTTACGTTCAGTCGATGTGACTCGATCGCTGCTCGAGCGAATTGCCAAGTTAGAACCGAAACTCCATGCTTACATTACTGTCATGGCAACCCAGGCGTTGAATCAAGCTGCCGAAATGGATGCGCGACAGGACCGAGGTGAACCGTTGGGCCCGCTGCACGGCGTGCCGATCGCTGTGAAGGACCTGTGTCACAAACTAGGTGCGCCGACGACGGGTGGTCACCGGTTTCGCCGAGACTCGTTATCCGACATGGATGCCACGGTAGTGTCCCGACTTGAGGCAGCTGGGGCGGTCATTTTGGGTAAGCTGGCGACCACAGAAGGCGCCATGCTCGGATATCATCGAGACTTTCAGGTGCCCCGTAATCCCTGGGGTGATCTTGATCGCTGGCCCGGTGTCTCGTCTGGTGGTTCGGGTGTCGCGACAGCGGCCGGGCTTTGCTTTGGATCATTAGGTACGGATACGGGCGGCTCCATTCGATTTCCTGCCGCCGCCAATGGCATAGTTGGGTTGAAGCCAACCTGGGGTCGAGTCAGTCGCCATGGCGTGCTGGACCTTGCGCCAAGTCTTGATCATGTGGGTCCCATGACTCGCAGCGTTAGAGATGCTGCACGCCTATTGAGCGTCATAGCCGGTCCTGATCCACAAGACCCGACCAGTCTGACGGCCGCGGGAGAAGACTATGAGGCAGGTATTGAGCAGGGCGTCGTAGGCCTGCGGATTGGTTGGGATGAGGCCTTTGCGACCACCGGCGTGGATCAGTGTGTTGCTGATGCCCTCAAGGATGCTGTCGTAACCCTTGCTCGACTGGGCGCAACTATCGTAAACCTCAAGGTACCAGTTCCACAGGTGGAAGACACGCCTGTCTGGTTCGTCCTGGCCTCATCAGAAGCAGCTGCCGTCCATGAGGCGACCTTTCCCGCGCAAAAAGACGAGTATGGCACCTATTTTCGAACCTTTCTTGAGACAGGTCGACAGGTGACGGGAGTAGACAGGGCCAAGGCGAGCATTGCTCGCCTGAATGCCAGCGGCCGCTTGGCGGGCGTCTTTCGAGAGATCGACCTGCTGTTGTGCCCAACCCTGGCCGGTGAGTCATTTCAGTACAACCCTGAAGAAGCCTATGAGGGGATAGATAACGACAAGGGCACTATGGCTGGGGTGCCTGTTGCCTGGCTGGGTCGCAGTACCCCCTTTGTTGCCAGCTGGGACTTCAATGGCTATCCGACTTTGTCAGTGCCCTGCGGTTTCTCGCCCAACGGTATTCCTCTGAGTTTACAATTGATTGGCGAACCCTTGAGTGAGGCTCTCCTGTGCCGGGCCGGTTATGCCTATGAGCAGGCGTATGATTTTCATGCCAGACATCCGATGCTGCTCTAGCCTATTTCTGCGCATAGCGACGATTCCACATTGGAATCGCAGCCGGGATGTTTCGTGCTAAAATGGCCAGCTATTTTTATACGAGTGCGCCTTTGATCCGTCGATGGCGCGGCTAGTCATTTTCTTCTGGAGCTGCATGTGGGCAAGAATCTCTATCAAAAAGTTTGGAATGATCATGTTGTGGGCCAGCTCGACTCTGGACAGTATCAGCTGTTTATCGCGCTGCACCTGATTCATGAGGTGACCAGTCCCCAGGCATTTGGCATGTTAAAGGACAAGGGCCTAAAGGTGCGCTATCCAGCCCGTACTTTTGCGACGGTGGACCATATCATTCCGACCGATAATCAGGCGCGGCCGCTGCAGGACGAGATGGCAGAAAAAATGATTCAGGTCTTGAGTGATGCGACAGCGGAAGCGGGCATAGAGTTTTTCCCTCCTCAATCCGGCAGCCAAGGCATTGTCCACGTCGTTGGGCCTGAACTGGGTCTGACTCAACCGGGTATGACCATTTGCTGCGGTGACAGTCACACTTCCACTCATGGTGCCTTTGGCTGTATTGCTCTTGGTATCGGTACGAGTCAGGTCAGAGATGTGCTGGCAAGTCAGACCCTGGCGATGGACCCGTTGAAGGTTCGACGGATCCGGGTTGAGGGTAAGCTGCGAGTAGGCGTCACGGCCAAGGACGTTGTACTGCATATTATTCGCACGCTGGGTGTTAATGGTGGCGTCGGTTATGCCTATGAGTATGCAGGCTCTGCAATCGCTGCCATGACTATGGAAGAGCGGATGACAGTTTGTAATATGAGCATCGAAGGCGGCGCCCGTTGCGGCTATATTAACCCTGATGCCACGACCTTTGAGTTCCTGCGCGGTAAGGAGCGAGTCCCTGTCGGTGCCGAGTTCGACAAGGCGGTCGAGAAGTGGCAATCCTACGCCAGTGACGAAGATGCGACCTTTGATGATGAGGTGGTGCTGAATGCGGCGGATATCGAGCCGACGGTAACTTGGGGTATTACGCCCGGACAGGCTATTTCTATTAATGAGTCAACTCCCGATCCTGACCAAGTGGAAGGACTCGAAAGAAATTTGGTGAACGATGCGCTTGACTACATGCAGCTGCAGGCTAACTCGCCGATAAAGGGGACGCACATTGATGTGGCATTTATCGGTAGTTGTACCAATGGCCGGCTGAGTGATTTCCAGGCCGTTGCTAATGTGATCGCGGGCCATAAGGTGGCGCCGAACGTAAAGGCTATCGCCGTGCCAGGGTCGGAAAAAGTCGATAAGGCGGCGCGCGAGTTGGGCTTGGACAAGATATTCGAATCTGCCGGGTTTGAATGGCGTATGCCTGGCTGCTCTATGTGTCTGGCCATGAATCCAGACAAGTTAGTTGGTGATGAAGTCTGTGCGTCGAGTTCTAATCGCAACTTCATAGGTCGCCAGGGCTCCTCGACGGGTCGAACGATTCTGATGAGTCCAATCATGGTCGCGGCAGCCGCTATCAAGGGCCAAGTTGCTGACGCGAGAGAAGTTTTTGGTCTGGTAGAGACCACAGCCGGCTAGCACTGGAATGACCTGCAGGCTAACGAATAAAACCCAAGAAGGTAAGAATCAATGACTGGAACGAGAATAAGCAAGATCAGTGGTAAGGGTGTCTACGTCAAGGGTAACGATATAGACACAGACAGAATTATTCCCGCTCGATTTTTAAAATGTGTCACCTTTGATGAGTTGGGACCGGCGCTCTTTTATGACGTGCGCTTTGACAGTGATGGTAGTTCGCTGAATCATCCATTGGATGCGCCTCAGCATGCAGGGGCCGAGATTCTCATTTCGGATGCCAACTTTGGCTGTGGTTCAAGTCGAGAACACGCACCACAGGCGATTCAGAAGTTTGGTCTGAAGGCCGTCATAGCTGAGTCGTTTGCGGAAATATTTCATGGTAACTGTACGACGTTGGGCATTCCTTGCGTGGTCATGGATAAGCAGGACAGGGCCAGACTGGCTGAGCTCATTGCCGCCGACCCTGAGGCTGAGTTGATCATAGATATTGCCGACCTTAAGGTGATTTGTGCCAATAATATTTTCGCTATCACGATGAAAAGCAGTGCGCGAGAAGCCCTTTTGTCAGCCAACTATGATCCTCTGGATACGTTGATGAGATCTTTCGACAAAATTGATCAAACGGCCCAGCGGCTTGGTTATGCGTAACCCGCTTCTGTGTGCTCAGAGTTTGAAGCGAGTTCTGGCTGGCTATGGAGTGACATGTGCGTAAGAAAATTGAGATTTATGACACAACGCTACGGGATGGCAATCAGGGCGAAGGAATTAATCTTAGCCTGGGCGACAAGCTCGATATAGCTCGAGCACTGGATGCCATGGGCATCGATTTTATTGAGGGTGGTTGGCCCGGCTCAAATCCGAAGGATGATGAGTTTTTTGTGCGTGCCAAGGAGCTTACCCTGACAACTTCAAAGATTGTCGCGTTTGGCTCAACTCATCGGGCTGACAGTAAGCCGAAAGACGACTTTTTTATGCAAAAGCTGATTGCTGCGCAAGCAGATATTATCTGCATTTTTGGCAAGTCCTGGGATCTGCATGTTGAGCAAGCACTTCGAATCAGTGCTGATGCGAATTTGAATATGATTTCTGGCTCTATCAGTCACCTGCTGGAAGCTACTGGTAAGCCCGTTTTCTACGATGCTGAACATTTTTTTGATGGCTTCAAGAGTGATCCGGGTTATGCCCTGGCTACCATTCAGGTGGCCACGGACGCCGGCGCGACAAGGGTTATTTTGTGTGACACTAACGGTGGAGTCATGCCCCATGATCTCGCCCATGCTGTTCGAGAGGTACGCAAAGCGATACCTGGTATCCAGCTTGGCATTCACGTGCATAACGATGGTGGCCTTGGTGTTGCCAATACTCTGCGAGCCATCGAGGAAGGTGTGATTCAAGTCCACGGCACTATCAACGGCATCGGTGAGCGCTGCGGTAATGTGGATTTAACCAGCGTACTGGGTAATCTTGAGCTGAAATTGGGTTATCAATGCCTGCCTGAGGGAAACTTAAAGCATTTGACCAATCTGTCTCGACGGGTCTGGGAATACCTGGGTATTCAGGGTCCCTCAGGGCAACCTTTTGTTGGCCCTTCGGCCTTTTCTCACAAGGGCGGTATTCACGTCAGTGCTGTTCAACGTAACCCGGAAACCTACGAGCACATCAAGCCTGAGCTTGTGGGTAATGCGCGTAAAATCCTTATCAGTGAGCTGGCCGGTGGTTCAAATCTGCGCGCCAAACTTTCTAACCGCTATCCGGAGCTGGCGAGTACAGCGCTGGTCAAGGGCATCCTCGAAGAAGTTCAGGATCGCGAGCATGCCGGTTACTCCTATGAGAATGCCGATGGCTCTTTCGATTTGTTGGTTCGACGTCATCTGGGTAAGTTTCATCCGGTGTTCGAGCCTATGTATTATCGAATCTATAGTCCGAGCAACGAAGGCTCAGACGCGGACAATCACTCGGATGTCGATGGTCTCATTGAAGCGTCGGTCAAGGTTCAGGTCGGAGGGGGCTTACAACTCTGCGCAGCGGAAGGGCATGGGCCAGTGGATGCGCTGAACAAGGCGTTGCGCCAAGCCTTACTGGCGCAGTTTCCGGTTATTGCTGATCTGCACTTGATGGATTACAGCGTCAAGGTTATCAACAGCACGGAAGAAACAGCTGCCAAGGTTCGGGTTTATCTCGAACACAGTTTTGAGGGTGAGATTTTCGGTACCGTGGGTGTTAATGTCGACATCATCAAGGCGAGCTGGAGTGCGCTGGTGGAGGCCTATCATTACGCCTTGCTGCAGCATATAGATTTTACCAGCGAAGTAGCCAACGAGGCGAAATCGGAGCGGGCCGGTCAGGTGAGTCGGTCTTAAAATGAAGCTCCAAAGTGCGGTTTCAGCAGTGGGCAAAGCAGTCTTCATGAGTTGAATAAGGAAAAATTAAATGAAAGTTGATAGTCACTTAACAGCGGATTGGCACAAGATTCCTGCACAGGTTAAAGAAATTGAGGCCCAGGGCTATGACGGCGCGGGGACTGCAGAGATGAATCACGACCCCTTTTTCCCTCTGATGCTGGCCGCTGAGCACAGCCAGCGACTTCAAGTGTATACCAGCATCGCCGTGGCTTTTGCGCGGAGTCCAATGATCCTGGCCAACATTGGCCATGACCTGAACGCCTACTCTCGAGGCAGGTTTACCATGGGGCTGGGTTCCCAGATTCGTCCCCATATCACCAAGCGCTTTAGTATGCCTTGGGGCGCGCCGGCTGAACAAATGAAGGAGTTGGTACAAGCCATGCGCGCGATCTGGGCTAACTGGTATGACGGTGTGCCGTTAAACTTCGTCGGCAAATACTACAACCATACGCTGATGACACCGGCATTTACGCCGGAGAACAAGGAATATGGTGCGCCTCGAGTGATACTGGCAGCGGTGGGTCCCGTTATGACTCGGGTCGCTGGAGAAGTCGCGGATGGTTTGATTATTCATCCTTTCAGTAACGAGAAATATATTCGCGAGGTCACGTTGCCAGCGGTTGAGGAAGGCTTGCGTCGGTCCGGTCGGTCGCGTAAGGATTTTGAAATCTCCTACTCGCCTTTTATTATCTCGGGTAAAGACGAAGCGACCTTTGAAGCACAAAAACTTGCCGCCAAGAATCGTATCGCATTCTATGGCTCAACACCTGCCTACAAAGAAGTGCTGGGCGTGCACGGTTGGGGCGATATGCAATCGAAGCTGAATGCCATGTCGAAGCAGGGTGAATGGCAGGCGATGGGGCAGATGATTACCGATGAAATGCTGAATACCTTTGGGGTGATGGGTGAGCCTGAGACCCTCGTGAGCGAAATCAAGCGTCGCTACGGTGACATTGCCGACCGAACCGGCGGTGGTTTTACGTTCGTTGACACGGACCAGCGTCTGAAAATGGTCGCTGACCTCAGGGCAAATTAGCCCAGGGCGCGCCGCCTGTGTTGGCAATTCCCGTGGCGGTGACCTGGGCATCGGGTCAGTTGATTCTGCTTGATCAGACTCGGTTACCCCATGAAGAGGCGCACCTAGTCTGCGAGACCATCGAAGCAGTCTTTGCTGCTATCAGAGAACTGAAAGTGCGGGGTGCGCCGGCCATCGGCATAGCGGCGGCGTATGGTTTACTGATTGGCCTCGGCAGTGAAAATAACAATATCCCCAGCACCAACGAGATTGCCGGCGATAGGCTGCTGGCCCAGATTAAATCCCGAGTTGAGTACCTCTCCAGCGCAAGACCTACCGCAGTCAATCTGACCTGGGCGCTGAGGCGTATGCTGGCTTGTGCGCTCAGGTCGAAAGACATGGCACAGCATCAATTGCTGCAACGCCTCGAACAGGAGGCCGTGGCGATTCATGCTGAAGACCGAGCTGCATGCCAGGCCATTGGTGCCGCGGGTGCGAACCTTGTCGTCCGTCATCCGAATGTTCTGACCCATTGCAACGCTGGTGCCCTCGCTGTGTCGGAGTTGGGCACGGCGCTGGCACCCATCTATGTGGCGGCGACGCAAGGTGCATCGGTACATGTTTATGTGGATGAGACTCGACCCTTGCTGCAGGGTGCGCGCTTGACCGCCTACGAATTAGGCAAAGCCGGGATTCGCCGTACGCTCATCACTGACAATATGGCAGCCCATGTGATGAGCAGCGGTCAAGTAGATATGGTGCTAGTGGGTGCCGATCGAGTAGCAGCCAACGGTGATGTCGCCAATAAGATCGGCACGCTGAATCTGGCGATTCTTTGTGCCTATTACCAGATCCCGTTTTATGTCGCTTGCCCAGCATCAACCATTGATCTCCAGACTCAGTCAGGTGGTCAGATCCACATAGAGCAACGGCATGGCGACGAGGTGCGTGGTGTAGGCGGGCAGCGTGTTGCTGAAGTCGATACACCCGTCTATAACCCAGCCTTTGATATTACCCCGGCGAAGCTTGTCACCGGCATTATTACCGATCGCGGAATTCTGGGGCCACCCTATAAGCAGTCCTTGGCGAGCAAGTTTCAGCATGGAACGTGAGGGTGTTACCAAGTTTGAGCTGGACTTTACGGTCGCACCAGTTCCCGAGTCGGAT
>Ga0182090_1212336_pt1 | contig 32028 bp, 26 predicted proteins | sample 041ome_24_FD_127767 | JGI IMG/M metagenome (GOLD analysis project Ga0182090, IMG submission 127767) | Metatranscriptome of coastal salt marsh microbial communities from the Groves Creek Marsh, Georgia, USA - 041408BS metaT (Metagenome... | ecosystem: Environmental > Aquatic > Marine > Intertidal... | reverse complement strand
TTTGGGCATCCTGCCCGTCACGCGCGGAGATGCCCGAAGGGTTCAATCGCCAGAGGCAATGGCGATTGAGGACCATCCGCCGGGCCCCACCAAACGCTCGACTCTGGCTCTCTACATCGTTTGGATTTCTGGGTCTTCCAGCTCCACATTCCTTTGTGCTCAGTCCGCGATCCAAGAGCAACTCCATCACAGCAGCTATATCGGCAGCTGGATAAAAGCCCTGAACGACGACCATCGCGCTAACCCGCGACTAGATTAACACTGCGAAAGCGGGCTAGTTTTAGCGATACGTAGAACAATTGTGTGGCTATAGAATCATCGTGATGGAATACCGCATACTCAAAGCGCCGTGAAATAAGAATGGAGAAAATCGCGAATGGTGATCTACGGTGTGGCATTGCTTGCAGCTTGTATGCTGCTTGGCATCCAAATGGGATCTTGGTTGGGCACCGCCTTGGGTATTGAGGCGAATGTGGGCGGCGTGGGTTTGGCTATGCTTATGCTTATCGTTTTGTCCAACCTATCAAAGCAACGCTTTCACCTCAGTCCTGTGAGCGAATCGGGCATCAAGTTTTGGAGCGCCATGTACATCCCCATCGTTGTGGCGATGGCGGCAAAACAAAATGTGGCGGCGGCACTTGATGGCGGCTTAGTAGCACTGGTTGCGGGCATCTTGGCAGTATCAGCTAGCTTCTTGTTAGTGCCTGTACTCGCTAGATTTGACAAAGAGACCGCTCTCGAAGACGCAGAAAATAGCCTTCCCAAGCAATGAGTATAATCGGTGAGTTTGAAGCTGTTTTGGTAAAATACGAGTTGCTAACGGCATTTGTATTCGTGGGCTTGGTAATGCTCGCCTCGTATTGGTTGTCTGACCGACTGACACGCGGGTCGATTCATGGATCTGCTGTAGCGATAACCGCTGGCTTGGGATTAGCCTACTGGGCTGGAGTGACCACGGGGGGTAGTCAGGGTGTTGCCGATATCACTCTGCTATCGGGCGTAGGTCTCTTGGGCGGTGCCATGTTTAGAGACTTCGCCATTATCGCAACTGCCTACGGTGCTGATCTCGAAGCTATCCGCCGTGGCGGCATTGTAGGAGCTGCTTCGGTTGTGATTGGCGTCGTTCTATCTTTTTTGGTGGGCGCTGTGGTTGCCGTTTCGTTTGGCTACACAGACCCAATTGATGTGACAACCATTGGTGCCGGTGCGGTCACTTATATCGTCGGCCCCGTCACAGGCACTGCCTTGGGTGCGAGTTCGGAGATCGTTGTACTCAGTGTCGGTGCAGGCTTGGTGAAATCGGTTTTAGTCATGGTTGGAACGCCGTTGGTGGCCAATAAAATTGGTCTGAATAATCCTGTCTCTGCAATGGTATACGGTGGCCTTATGGGCACCACCAGTGGAGTGGCGGGGGGCTTGGCGGCTACCGACCCGCGATTAGTACCCTACGGCGCCATGACTGCAACCTTTTACACTGGCGCTGGTTGCTTGTTGGCACCGTCGATCTTATTTCTCGCGGTTAGGCTGTTCATCTAAATATCTTGGGGAATAAGTTGATCACCGGCAAAAAGCAGCGGCTGTCAATGCCGCCTTGCCTGGGGGTGGGCCGCAAACAGGTAACGCAGCGGAAAAGGGAAGGCCGCGACATCCATGCTAGTCTTATCCTAAATAAAGCTAATATCGGTGCAACAAAATGCCAGTGAGTGTGATGGGGTTCTATGGCGCAGTTTTTGTTTGGGCTGTGCTGATCAGCTGGGGCGTCTCTCGACCCAAATTATGGCCTTCAATCGCGAGCTTTGGTCTGGTGATTCTCCTTTTTCTCAATATTCGATACCTGATCGAGGGTGCGCCCGCGGGAATAGCGTTTTTCATCAGTCTCTATGATTTTTTCGACAATTTGGGGCTTGGAACTCGTGATGTTCCTGCAGCTATGACCACCTGTCTAGACAATGCCTGCTCGCTGTGGGGACCCACGTTTGAGCTCCATCAAACATGGGGGGTGGCTTTCTACGATCGGTTTGTGAGCGCAACTGCACTGCGAACCAATGCGCTCTATCTTCACCTAGCCTGCAACTCTATTGTGTTCGTACTCATGCATATTCAGCTTTTCCGGCCGGGGCATACCGCGCTGGGCGGCAATCATGCTTGGCTGGGAAAACTGACGATGACCTTTTTAACAATCGGTACGGTCGCTGCACTCTATCTTGCGAGCGAGCATGATACTGTCGGACCTTATGGCGGAGTTTGGGCTGAGTGGGGCTTTTATTCGATGTCTCTCTGCGTCTATGGCGCTGCTGTCATGGGCTGGCGCACTGCTGTTCAAAAGGACTGGGAGCAACACCGAATCTGGATGATTCGTTTTGTGGGCGCCATGTATGGTGCCTTCTGGCTTTTTCGCGCGCTGCTTATCGTCACAGGCCCTTTGTTGCGAGAGTGGGAGAGCGCGTCGCTCCTGATATCGATTTGGCTCTCTGCCCCGCTCGGACTGATCATTGCCGACGCTCTGCGACGATCCTGGGATAGACCTCCTAGTGCGCTGACTCTGCAATCTTAATGCTGTATCTGGATACTCTAGGCTCCAGCGCCTAAGGTTCCTCTGGTGCCTCGGGTGTGATGAATCGGAGCGGCGAGTTGCCTCTAGTGCGGTAAGGTCGCGCTAAAAATCCATAGGGCAAAGTCACGCTAGGTTTGCGAGGCTTATTGCTGTTTCCGACTTAACTTCTTCTATTACAACGTAGGTATGTGTTTGATCGATCAAAGGGATCATCGCTAGTTTCTCACCTAAAAACCGTTGATAGTCCTGCATATCTGAACAGCGGATTTTCAATAGAAAGTCAAACCCGCCCGCTACCATGTGGCAGCTCTCGACTTCTGGCAGCGACCGCATCTCTCTTGAAAACTCGCGGAGATTGGCGGTACTGGTATTGGTTAAATGCACCTGAATAAAGGCCACCGTCGAAGCATTAAGCTTGTGGGGATCGGCAAGCGCGACGTATCCCAAAATGTAGCCTTCACGCTCCAGCCGACGAACACGATCTAGGCAGGGTGTAGGGCTAAGTCCGACTTTGGCCGCGAGCTTCACGTTCGATAGTCGGCCATCCTGCTGCAGGATCTCAAGAATTTTGCGGTCGATGCGATCTAATACCATGCCGACCATTGTATCAGCATAAAAATTTATATTTCCACATAATGCAGCATTTTATGTTGAATTAACCGCCATAATAGAGAGTAAAACTGCGGATTTTATTAATAATTCAGAGTTAAATGTCTTTTATCGGGCACTCTGTCATGGCAGAAGAAATAAGGTACAACATAAGGGCTCAAGCCCATGCAGACGAGGCGGAAGTGGTCAACCGCTTGTTGCAGGAAGACGGCCTGGATGCGGCGGCAAAAACCGCCATTAGCGACCAAGCGACCCTACTGGTCGAGGGTTGTCGTCAGCGCAGCCATGAAGCGGGCACCTTGGATGCGTTCCTCCAAGAGTTTGGGCTGTCCAACAAGGAAGGCGTCGCGCTCATGTGCCTCGCCGAAGCTCTGCTTCGTGTGCCGGATGAAGCGACGGCTGATCAGCTTATCGCAGAAAAAATCCGCTCTGGAGACTGGAGTTCACATCAGGGCGCATCCTCATCTCGCTTTGTGAATGCCTCTGTTTGGGGACTTATGCTAACCGGACGCGTTGTGGCACTGGGGAGTGAGACCACCGATAACCCGGGCTCCTGGGTCCAAACCCTCACGAAAAAGCTGGGGGAACCCGTCGTCCGGCAAGCAATTCTGCAAGCCATGAAAATCATGGGTGGCCAGTATGTGCTGGGACGCACGATTGAAGAGGCTTTCCGCAAGGGTCGTGCAGCTAACAGACCCGGCACCCGATTTTCTTTCGATATGTTGGGCGAAGGGGCTCGGACCTCTAGGGACGCGCAACGTTATTTTGATGCCTATGCCAAGGCAATTCTTGTGCTAGCGGACGCCAACACCGAAGGTGACATCACTCACGCGGACGGAATATCCATCAAACTCTCTGCGCTGCATCCGCGGTATGCCTTCAGCCAATATGACCGTGTCATTTCAGAGCTACTGCCCCGGGTTAGGCAACTGGCCACGATGGCAAAAACGGGCGGTCTTAGTTTAACGATTGATGCTGAAGAGTCCGAGCGGTTGGATATTTCACTTGATCTTTTTGAAGCCCTGGCTCGAGACCCAGATCTCGCCGCTTGGGATGGTTTGGGATTTGTCCTACAGGCCTACCAGAAGCGAGCGGCGGCGACATGCGACTGGCTTATCGCTCTGGCGAGGGAAACCGATCGGCGTTTGATGGTTCGACTGGTAAAGGGCGCATACTGGGACAGGGAGATCAAGCACGCTCAGGAATTGGGACTGCCCGATTACCCGGTATTCACTCGAAAATGTAATACCGACCTTTCATACCAAATTTGTGCGACAAAGCTATTGGGCGCGGCTGGTGCGGTATTTCCACAGTTCGCCACTCATAACGCCCATACCGTCTCGATGATCAAGGCGCTATCCCAAGGCAATACCAACTTTGAATTCCAGCGTTTGCACGGTATGGGTCAATTGCTTTACGCCCAGCTGTCCAAGTCTGACGCAAGTACGCCAATCCGTGTTTACGCCCCTGTCGGCAATCACAAGGACCTGCTTCCCTATCTCGTTAGACGATTACTAGAAAATGGCGCCAACAGCTCCTTTGTGAACCGATTTCTGGATGCAAACGTGTCGGCGACTGACCTCAACCGAGACCCGGTCGAACAGGTACTGGCTGTATCCCAGCGACGCCACTCCAAGATTCCTCTACCAAGACACCTATACACCCAAGAGTCCGCGCCCTGGCTCAATGCGATGGGATTTGATTTGAACGACGCGTCGGTGGTCAGAGACCTCTTTTCGAGATTGGCGGCACGTTCGCAACGCATGGAAGCAAGGCCGATCGTAGGTGGTCAGTCCTCATCGAGCGAACTACGACCCGTTATCAATCCAGCCTCTGGCGAGACTGTTGGTTTCGTTGCCTCAGCCAGCGCAGAAGAACAGGACAAAGCCATCGAACTGGCAGTATCCGCCCAGCCCCTTTGGGATCTCCGCGGCGCTCGACATCGGGCCGAGTGTCTGGAGCGTGCAGCTGAGCTATTGGAGGCGCAAATACCCGAACTGATGGGAGTCATCGTATCCGAGGCAGGCCGAACGCTAGAAGACGCGCTATCTGAAGTACGCGAAGCGATAGATTTCTGCCGCTACTACGCTCAGCAGGCAAGACAGAAATTTACCGACCCAATAAAACTTCCAGGTCCGACCGGAGAACTTAACGAGCTTAGTCTTCACGGCAGAGGCGTCTTTCTCTGTATTAGCCCTTGGAACTTCCCCCTAGCTATTTTCATGGGGCAAGTCTGCGCCGCACTTGTTGCAGGTAACGCAGTCATAGCAAAACCTGCTGAACAAACACCTCTGATTGCTTTTGAGGCAGTCAAAATATTGCATGAGGCCGGAATTCCCAAGGACATCCTGCACCTTCTCCCCGGCGGCAAAAGCGTGGGGGCTGCTCTGGTGTCTGATCACCGTATTGGAGGCGTGGCTTTTACAGGCAGCACAGAAACCGCGAAAAGCATCAATCGGCAACTCGCTTCCCGCGATGGCCCTATCATTCCGCTTATCGCCGAAACCGGCGGCTTAAATGTAATGCTCGTGGATGCGACGGCGCTGCCCGAGCAAGTCGTCGATGACGTTATCGTTTCGGCATTTCAAAGTGCGGGGCAGCGCTGCAGTGCTCTGCGCGTACTTTATTTACAGGAGGACATTGCCGACGCAGTGATCGACATGCTTCACGGGGCAACGCTGGAGCTTAGAGTTGGCGATCCAATGGAACTCCGAACCGATGTGGGACCCGTGATTGACGCCCAGGCTCAACAGCTTATCGAGGAGCACACAAACAGAATGCGCCGGGAGGGGCGGCTCTTGTCCGAGGCCTCCCTCGATCGCAATTTAACCAACGGTCACTTTGTTGCGCCGCAAATCTACGAAATAGATCGCCTCAACCAGTTGGAGCGCGAAGTCTTTGGTCCCATCTTGCATATAATTCGTTACAAAAAATCAGAGCTACGTGATGTGCTAGCCGATATTAGAGCGTCAGGTTATGGGCTCACCTTGGGTATTCATAGCCGCATAGACGGCTTCGCCCAAACGGTGTTCGACAACACTCAGGTGGGTAACACCTATATCAATCGCAATACTGTGGGCGCTGTCGTCGGAGTAAACCCGTTTGGAGGCCAAGGGCTATCAGGTACCGGTCCAAAAGCTGGGGGACCTCACTATTTATATCGATTTATTTCGGAGAAAACGCGCACAGACAATGTGGTGGCCAAAGGCGGCAATACGCATCTATTTACGCTATCGGAAGATTAGGCATGGCAGCGTCGTGCGTACCCCTCTATCAGTGCGTCTCAGTTCGTTTCTTCTCTCGGGAGATGAGGGATTGCAGCTCCAATGCAATTGCTGGCGCCACTGACCAGGTCGTATCCTAAGACGTTGCCGCTCTCTACTAGGAAGGACTCCAGCCCTTAGCCGGCCATAAAGCCATTGAAAACCGCATGGCCTGAGCGGTCGCGCGCCCTCGGTCAAGATTGACAGGAAAGGAATAACATACTCACCGTCAAGATCTAAATTTGTTGGTCCACAGATGGAAGGGTTGACAGGTCAGCAGTTCCAATCGGCAAAGCTAGATGAGATGTCTAATGCCAAAGGATCCTTTATCTGCCCTATACCCCAGTCCTAAACTCAGGTCCTAGGGATGTTGAGCGCATCAACCTGATCGACGGGTGGGAGACCGCCTGGCGAAGGGTCAAGGCCAAAGGGCAGGAGCCAAGCCCGCTGGTAGGGTAGGTAACCTTTCAAGCGGTCCAGAACGAGGCGATTAAGGGCCGCCTCCTCTGGGCCGCCCGCCGCATGATCGACGGCGGCAGAAATGAGCTCACGGAGTCGCCGGTTCACGAGGAGGTAGTCCTCCACGTCCGCCTCCGGACTCTGCAGTTCCTCCTCGCCTTGCTGACACTTTTCCCTGATATCGTCTGCGAGGGACGAGTTATTGTCGCCTATCAGCGCAGCGACCTCCAAGCCGTAGGCAATGAAATAGCGAAGCTCTTCACGATAGAACCGTCGCGTGTGGGGAAGACGCTGCTTGGCAAACTCCAGCGTCGCAATCACGAGGTGTGTCTGCTCAACAACGTGGCTTGCGCTGTCTTTCAATGCGGGGGCAATAACGTCCCTCAAAGCCCTGAGGGACACCTGCAACTGCGTATCTGTAAGCTGGATCATAACGCGTTCTTCTCAAAGTAGTCGCACAACTCTGCAAGGGTGGGGTATCCAACACCCGTCAGGTAGTTCGTCAGGACATCCTGATGAGTCTGCGCTCCGTAGGAGCAGCGGGCGGCAGCACCCAGGATCAGCACCATGAGAACGTACATATTGAAGATGGTGTAGTACTTCAGGCGCTCAGGGTCGACCTTGAGTCCCGAGGCTTTCTCGTAGGCGGCAAACATATCCTCGCTCGCCATCATTCCAGAGCACAGGATGGTTTTCCCATCTTCGGCGACATGCGCAAAGCTACGCATCGTTGCATAGGTAAGATCCCGATGGCGGTCGCCGAGCACGGCGCCCTCCCAGTCCAGCCAGGCCGTGATCTCTCCCGTGCCTTCATCGAAGAGGAAGTTGCCGTTGCGGTAATCGCCGTGCACGAGTGACACTTGATCTATGGGCGGGGCGTTCCTGATAAGCCACTGGTACACCACCTCCATGATGGGCTCATCCTCCAGGCGATCTTCCGCCCAGACCCTGCGCATGGCGTTGACCTGCTTGATAACTGCCTCGTTGGAACCCACCTTCGGAATTTCAAAACTCTCAAGCATAGAAAAGCGAGCTACATCGATGGTATGCAGGGCCGCGAGCATGTCAACGAACTGGCTAGCCAGCTTCGGCCTGAGGACTGTTCCGTAGTTCTGCCCGAGCCCAGAGACCTTCCCCGGATCGACGGAGGGCTTTGCGACACCCCGACAAAACTCATAGATGATCCCGGGAAACGGCAGATAGCTGGCATCGGCATCCACCCAGAAAGTCCGAGGTGCCGGCAGCACACCTTCAACTGCGCGCAGCACTTGAAACTCCCGCATGCGGCTAGATTCCGTGATGGATGCTGCGGGCTCCGTCCGAAGGACGAGCTGAGTGCTTTGCGCCTGACCCGAGGCACCCTCGAAACCGGACCAATGGAGAGTGAAGAGCACCTGCAGCTTCGACGCACCACCTGACAGCCACTTCGCTTCAGAGATCGCGACCTCGTAGCCGAGGCTCGCCTCAATCAATTTACGAGCGCCCTCCACGAGCACTTCCAGCGTCGGCTGCACATAGGGCGAACCCCCGCGACGCCGCATCTTGCCCGTGAGGACGGCATCAACTTCCCGCTCCGTCGGGTAGCGTCTGCGTATGGATTCGGTAAAGGCCTCATCCGGCGCTGCGCGCGGGTCGCTGGCCCTGAGTCGCTCTGCTGCAGTGTGTAAGTTCGTCATTGTTATCTTGCCCACCTATAGCGCGTATTTATCCGCCATGCCTTGGGACATGAAATTCAGTCCGAGAAAATCTGTCAAGTGACTGACGCCTGTTTTACCGCCACACTCCCAGCGCATCAAAGTCTGGTAAGAGACGACGGACGGGTTGAAATAGAAGGGCGCGGCAGCCAGAGGCAAACCCAGCGCCTCAAAGTTACGCCCCCTCAAATCCTTGAACTTCACCTCAGTCCTCAAGGAGTGCATCTCGCGCCGCTCTGACTTCATCTCGGCCGCAATAATGGGGATGTTCTCACCTTTCTCCGCGATGTAACCGAAGCGCAGCGGCCCGTAATAGATCTCCCGGTTATCGAAATTGATTGCCATAGCCAAGAAGGCCGAGAAGTCATCGCCGGCTGTGACGTGCAACCAACTCGCGCCCTGCTGTCCGTAGTCCGGACGAGGCCCCCAGCTCTTGTCAACGCCGTCAATGCAATCAACGCGGTATTCCTTGCCGTGCAGCTTGAGCCAGCCCGTAATGTGCCCGACAGATTCCATATGACCATTATGCCAGCCCTGGTAGCCGGGAACCTTCGCGGACTTGATATCCTTGCTGACGAGAGGGTTCTCCGCGGGATCGTGGGGGTCAAAAGCGGGCGACATTGCCTTGAAGTCAACTTCAAGAGAGCACAAGCCGTCCGCGCTCTCATAGGCAAACCGGAAGTCCCGGGGCGGGTTGGTGACCTCAAAATGCAAGCCGTTAGGGAGCGTGAACTTCGAAAAGTCCTCAGGACAGGGGAGATGCATTTGCCGGTCGATAAAATCAATCTCCCACAGGTTCATGCAGAAGCCTCTGTGGATATCCACCGTAGCAAAGCATACACCGAGGTTGGGTCGGGCGAGGACGTAGATGGCAGCACTGATGCCCTCTTCCGGCACCGAGAAAAAGAGAAACGTCGTCTCCGTCCAGGTCCAGTCATCCATCGGTCGGTCGTGGAACTTGAATTCATCGCGTGAAATCATAAGGTCGCTTTCCTGCTTATCGGGTTAGCCACTGGAACGTAACGCGCGCTGTCGCCGAGTTTCGCTCCCCGTCACTTGCCAAAATGCACATGTTGGCGCGCAAAATCGAGGTAGTTCTTATTCCAACAGAATTCGCACCACCCTGATCCCTGACGCCCTTCCATCGTGACCTCTATGGGCGACTCATTCAGCTGAATCATCGGATCCACCGGGTAGACGAACTGGGCAATCGCCTTACAGGAAAGGCTGGTCACGCGTCCCGAAGAGTCCTGCGCCACAACGTTTATGGAAGTGTGGTGCATATTGTCGTCAAAGGTGAAATCGTGGTGCAAGGAGGTGATTTCCGCCATGTGGTTCTCTTTGAACACGTAGCCTAGTTGATGCACGCGACCGAAGGACTGAAGTTCAAAGAAATGGACGGCTGCGTGGCTCGTGGTGGCGTGAAACCATTTGTAGTGCTGATTGAGCCCCCAAATGCGGGGGCCCCAGGCTCGGTCGCGCTGGCAGAAAACGTTGTCGAGGGCGTACTCCTTTCCGTCGAGCTTGAAATAGCCGTTGGCGGTGCCGTGCTGCTCCGTTCGGTCGATGGCGTAGTACGGCGGACAGCCCTTGCGATGGGCGCTGAAGGGAAAGGCTGGATGCATGGCCGCGAAACTGAAAGCCATCTCTATACGCTTGCCCTTGTAGGCAAACTGTGCCGTTTCAAAGGGCTTCTCGATCTTCAGTGTCAGTCCACCGACCTGCCAATCATAAAAGTCCATAGTGGCGGGGACATCAATGTTGTCCACGCGCTCATCGATCGTCTCGCCAAGGCCAGGGCCAAAAAAAGTCACGGACGCGCCAGCTTTGCCCTCACTGCTCACCCAAGTGTATATGATCCCGGCCCCACCGTACTGCGGCAAAGGCAGCATGTAGACAGCAGCCTCGCGCGTGCCCGGAAGCTTGGAAAGATCATGCCTGTTCTCGTTTTCTGCCGGGAGCGCAAATACATCGGACGTGATATGCTCGAACATAAAAAATCCCCAGTGTTTTAGTTACTCATTGATTCATAGATAAATAGGCGGACGGCTTTCGCCGCCCGACGCTCTAGAACCGGTAGCCAACGGTAAGACCGTAGGTCCTTGGCTCCATAAAGTTGTCCTGCCCATAGTTTAGGATGTCGGTGATTTCGATCCTATAGGTCGCCACCTCCTCATCCGTCAGGTTCTTCGCCCAGAGGCGGGCAAAGAAGGCTTCACTAGAGGAGGTGTAGGTGAGGTTTGCACCCCAAACGGTATACGAGTCGAGGGTGGCTGCAGTCTGGTTGAGAATGTCAGCATAGCGCTCGTCGACGTAGTTACCGTCTACCTGATAGGAAAGGTAACCGCTGGAGATCTGGTGCTCGTACCTAACCACCAGGTTCCATGTCATATCTGGAGCTTCACCCATCTCTCGATCCTTAACGGTCGATACGAGTACACCACGCTGGACGTCCTTGACCTCCGTATCGAGGAGGCTGACGCCGGCGACGATATCGAGGCCAGCAACCGGGTTCGCACGGACCTCTAGTTCTGCGCCCATGATATCGCCGGGTCGGTTGACGAAGAACTGGCCCAGGTTCTGGAAGCTGAGCGCCTGATAGTCATCGTAGTCGTAGTAGAAGGTCGCTGCATTCACCTGCAACGCGGCCTCGGGGAAGGCCAGCTTAGCACCCAATTCATAGGCGTGTAGCACCTCTTGGTCATAACCCCAGTTTTCCGCAGGCAGCCCCATGGGAACTACGCCTACGTTAAAGCCACCGGCCTTAATACCGCGCCGGAGTGACGCGTAGTAGAGGGAAGAATCGTTCGGCGTCCAGTTCAGCTGCAGCGTACCGCTGACACCATCCTCGTCCAGCTTCGTGAGCCCTCCGGCCTCCGCCGGAGAAAAGTTGTTACCGCCGATAACCACGCCAATCGGCTGGATGTTCTGGGAAGTAAAACTCTGCGGACCCTTGAAGTTCAGGTCGTCTACCAGCACGAGTTCCTGCACGTCTATCTGCTGAAAATCCTTCTCGTCCTTCTGCACCCGCAAGCCGCCGATCAGAGTCAGGGTTTCGCTGAGCGCATACTCCAACTGGCCGAATAACGCATAAGTGGTGACATCTGTTTCAAACGCCGAGTCTTGGAGAATGCCGAGGTTGGATACGGTAGGGTCGATAAAGCCGTTGAAAACATTGAGCTTATAGCCTCCCCCCGCTTCCTGGTTCATGTAGTAGACACCCAGGGTCCAGTTCAGATTATCGGCCTGGCCGCTCCAGCGGAATTCCTGGCTGTAATGCTCGGAGTCGAAGGTTGAGCCGTAATTGCACACGGGCAGGGCCGAGGCGTCGCAGTCCTCTGTGATCCGGTAGTCCTGCTCCATGTAACCCGTGATAGACGTGAAGGCAAAGGTGTCGTTGGACCAGGTGTTGGTCCATAGCACATGGTCTACTTTATTGCTGGCCCAGTCTTTGCTGTTGTGCGAAGTATCGAAGGGATCCGAGTCCGCCGGCAGGCCAGTGAGCGTAAAATCCGTAAAGACAACGTCGTCGCCGGACTTCATCATCGGCCGCAGGTTATCGCCAACGAGGTTTCCCTCCGCTTTCCCAGACTCGAACTTGAGGAGTGACTCCCAGTTCTCCGTGACCTGATAAAGCGCCTGAGCGCGAAAAGCATTAAAGCCAGACTCACGGAAATCATCCTGTTCAGGAAAATTGTTTTCGGTAAAACCATCGTGGCTATCATGGTAGGCGCTAAACCGCAGCTTGAGATCATCGGACACGGGGATGTTCAACCTCGCTTCGCCGTTCAGGGTATTGTAGTTGCCCACTGTTCCCTCGAGGTATGCCTCGAATTCGTCTCCCGGTCGCTCCGTGACAAAGGCGAAGGCACCGCCCGTCGCGTTGCGGCCGAAGAGCGTGCCCTGGGGGCCTTTGAGCACTTCCACGCGGTTCATATCGAAGAGGGCAAAATCCACCGTACTGCTGGAAATCAGGTAGAACTCGTCGACAAATGCAGCGACTGGAGACTCCGCTCCATTGTTGAGGTCCGTATTGCCAACCCCTCGTACGAATAGGTTTGTCGTCAGTCCACGGCCCACAAAGTGGCGCCTAATCTCGACGTTAGGCGCCTGCGCAGCGACGTCTGCGGCTGTAGAGAAGTTGAGCGACTCCATCTGAGCCCCGGTAAAGGCAGAGATAGCGACACCTACATCATCAGCGGACTGTTCTCGCTTCTGAGCCGTCACTATGACTTCTTCAAGCACCGACGACCGCTGCTGAGCATTGCCCGCCGCCGGCACGGCACTCGTAAATGTTGCTACCACCGCGAGAGGCAGCAGTCGCCTGCAAAATTGCTGCTTCCCAGAAACTAGAATTCCATTCATGACTGAAATCTCCATCAACGGACCAACTTATTATTCAGACCGCTCTGCCGGCTTCTCCAAGATGTTGCGCCAACGGCTCGGTCAACCATACTTTGCTTTATATACGTATCCGTATGGTGCGCATACTAACCTTTAATATCACACCTGTCAAATATTAATAGTTAATTATTTTACACAAGTGTATTATATTTTTATAAGAGATTCGCCAGTGCGTTAAAATCAGCTGGTAAGGACTGCGGGGCAAGGCAGACGATCACCCTCATCGACCTTACGCTAGCCTTAAACCGAGCACCCTTTAGTCTCGAGTGTGCGACAAAACTCTAGCGTCAACTGGAACAGGAGCGTGGCAGATACATGGAAAAATGTCCCCGCGAATGTCGATGACTCCGCAGTGAAGGCTCCGCCGTGGCAGTGGATTCAAGTCGCCCACGTGAAGCGCAGGCACCTGATGGGAATTCTCTATTGAAGTGCCTGGAGATTGCGCTTGAAGGTCTGCATAACGGAGACGACCGTTTTTAAGTCCTTCATACTGAGACCCTTCAACATGTCTTTGTTAGCGTCGAGCGTCAGCTTGCGTATCTGTGTGACTACTTTGCGACCCTTTTCCGTGAGGAAAATGTTGTTGACGCGTCGATCGCTGGGATGCGCCCTACGCTCGATCATTCCGCTGGCTTCGAGGCGATCAACAAGTCCGCCGACGGCGACCTTACCGAGATTCATCTGATCGGCTAACTCTGACTGCGTCGAGCCATCCCTGCGCGACAGGTAGGCCAACAACCACGCCTGGGAACGTGTGACATTCAGGGGCTTGAAGGTTTCATCTATCAGAATACGCCGGAGCCGTGCACAGTCATGGAGCAGAAAACCGAAGCGTATTTCCCAGTCGTCGTTGCTGCGTGGGTTCCCTGGGTCAAGGGCCACACTGAATTCCGAGACTGTTTCTTCCATAGTGCTACTCTCGCTCTGTCAAAGGCTAGGAACTCATTAGCCGCGGACTGCAGGTGATTTTCATCGAATTCTATAACAACGTACATTATACACATGCTTAATGTGAAACCAAACATAAACTCAGACCCATCTGCAGGAAGATGGCATCTCTAAATTTTTCTTGGCAGCTTCAAGGGTCTGAGTATAGGTAAAGTACCGAGAACGAATACAAAAATCGGCCCGTCTTCATCGTCCCCCATCCGCAAAACACAGGGGTCCGCAGATTCTCCTATCAGCGTAGCGTGGATTTACCCATAGACGCTATACCGACCGAGAATTGCTAACCCAGAAAGGCTCCCTGAGCTGGCGCTTGAGCACCTTGCCCGTCCCTCCCAAGGGAAGTTCGCCGTAGAACTCAACGGATTTGGGACATTTGTACGCCGCGAGATGCTGCCGCGCGTAAGCGATCAGCTCATCGGCGCACTCCTCAAAGCCTGCCTTGAGAACCACGCAGGCTTTGACCTCCTCCCCCCAGCGTTCACTGGGCACGCCAATCACCGCAACGCGCTGCACGGCAGCATGCAGCGAAAGGCAGTTTTCAACCTCAGAACAATATACATTTTCACCGCCGGTGATGATCATGTCAGTTGCGCGGTCTACAATGTAAAGAAAGCCCTCCGCATCGCGGTAGGCGATGTCGCCGGTCTTAAACCAGCCCTTGTCGTAAACTTCGGCCCAAGCCTCAGGTTTGTTGCGGTAGCCCCGAGCGATTGCCGGCGTACGAATCCACATCTCGCCGCGCTCACCGTCTGGTAATTCATTTCCACTCGGATCCATGACTAGGATATCGACGAGGGGAAGCGGTTTCCCACAGGATGTCAGGCGGTGCTCATCGGAAAGATCGTGCTGCTCCGGGCGCAGCAACGTAATGGCGCCACCACTTTCTGTGGAACCGTAAAACTGCATAAAGCGGCAGGGCATTACCTCAAGGGCCTGCTTGATCAGGCCGAGGGATATGGCAGAGCCCGCATAGACAACCTCCCTGATGCTGCTGAAGTCGCGATCCATGTAGTCCGGCTGCGCCAGCAGCATCTGGATCATCACCGGCGCGACGGCAAGGATGGTAGGCCGCTTGCCTTCGATTTCAGCGAGGACAAGACCGGGGTCAAAGGCGCGGATGACGGCAATCGTCGCGCCATTAAAAAAAGCCTGGATCGTGAGACCAATTCCAAGAAGGTGGAAGTTCGGCGCCACAAACAGGAAAGTGTCGCTCTGGGACCAGGTATAGGCAGGCTCATAATGCTCACAGAGGCGCATCATCGTAATGCCGCTGTGCAAAAGCTCAACGCCCTTTGGCGTACCCGTCGTGCCGGAGGTGTAGAGGATCCACGCGACATCGTCCAGAGGACAGGGCAGCATGGGGTCCTCACCACTCTGGCCAGCCAACCACTGCCTGAATGGGTTACTGACGGCATCACCCGGGACGACAAACTGCGTACCGAGGGCCTTGGGCAATCGCTTATTGACAGACTCCCAGGCCGGGGCAAGGTCCTGATTCACGATGGCGAGGGACGGCGCGGCATCCCTGATGACGACCTCCAGTTCTGCCTCCGCGAGTCGCCAGTTCAGGGGTACAAAGGCGACGGCGGCCTTTGCTGCGCCGAGCAACGCAATGAGGAAGTCGTCAGAATTACTGCCGTAAAAGACCACCCGCTCGCCGGGTTTGACTCCCGCGGCAATCAACCCATTCGCGAAGCGGCTGGTCAGAGCATCTAGCTCCGCCATCGACAGGGAGTTGTTCTCGAACACCAGCGCCGGCTTGTCCGGAAACTGGCGGGCGTTGTAGCGCGTAACGTCAGCGATCGTTCTAACTTCAGGATAAGGCCACATATCTACCTCGTCATTGCTGCTTGATCATCCGATCATCGGGTCTTCTTCATTAGTTTCGCCATAGCCTCCAGGGCCTCCGGCGCGCGGGCGCACTCGGCCATGGCAGTTGCTTCCATCTCCAATTGCGTTTCGATGGATTGGTCGTAAGTGCTCAGGAGCAAACGACGCATACGCCCATAGACAGCCGTCGGCCCCTGCGCGAGGCGGGTCGCCAGGCCCATGCAATGGGCAAAGAGCTCCGACTCCTCCACCACACCGTTGATCAGGCCGTTACGGACCGCTGTCTCGGCGCTCCAGGTTTCATTCAAGATGAGGAATTCTGTCGCTTTGCGGCTGCCCACACGACGCGGTAGATAGTGGGATATACCTGTATCGCCACAGACGCCGATGGCGCCAAAGGCAGCATAGAAGCGTGAACCGGGCGTTGCGTAGACAAAATCCGCGCCCGCCACGAGCGCCACCGCGCCTCCGACCACAAGGTTGTGGGCGGCAACGACGATGGGCTGATCGTTTCTTGCAAAGCGCGCAACGCCCATATGGAGATTTGCGGTCAGGCGCTTGAATTTCGCAGGCAGCGTCTCGGGTTCTTGGAGGAACTCCTTCAGGTCGCCGCCGACACTGAAGTTAGGACCCGCCGCATCTATCAGCACCGCCTGGACACCGGGGTTCTCACTGCACTCGACGGCGAGGGCACTGAACTCCGCGCAAAAGGCAGCGTTAAAGGGATTGCCTTTTTCCGGCTGGTTGAGGCGGATGTGGCCGACATTGTCGACCACTGAGAACTCGAAGGCCTGCAAATTCATTAGCTCATCTCCCGGAAGCGGTCACCGCGACCGCTGTTGCTTTTCCTTTTCTACCGATGCCTTGATCGCCTCCCTCGCATCTGCCCAATCCTGCTCACTCAGGGCAGAAAGCCCAGCAAAGGTGTTGTGCCCGGCAAGGTGATGGGCGCCGTCGATGGCGATGGTCTGCCCTGTCAGGTAGCTGCAGCCATCAGACATAAGGAACACAACCAGATTCTGCAGTTCATGCATCTGCCCGAAGCGGCCGAGGGGTACGGTGGAGGGGTCCGTGGCACCGATCCCCTTTCCCGTGGGGTCAAGCTTTTCCCAGGCACCCTCCGTCGGAAAAGGTCCCGGTGCCATGGCGTTGACCCGGATTCCGTGGGGCCCCCACTCCACTGCGAGGGACATGGTCATGGCGTGTACTGCCGTTTTGGCCATGGTCGCAGGAACAACATAGGCAGAACCGGTCCAGACCCAGGTCACCAGATTGCTGACGATTGAACCTGACAGACCCTCTGCCAGCCAGCGCTTACCTACGGCCGTCGTAGCGTAAAAGCTGCCGTCCATGATCGTGGAGCAGATGGCACGGTAGCCCCGAGGGGATATGTCTTTGGTGGGGGATACAAAATTTGCACCTGCATTATTTACAAGGCCCGTAAGTGGACCCTCCTCCCAGATAGAGTCCACCATCTCGCTGATTGCGTCCGCATCGCGGATATCGTTGACGCGCGTATGTATCCGGCCGGCACCAAACGCCGCGAGATCGCTTGCCGCATCCTCAAGGACTTCCTTCCGGCGGCCGGAAATGTACACATCGGCCCCCTGCTTGAGGAGTCCCTCACTGATGGCCTTGCCAAGGCCGGAACCGCCGCCCGTCACAAGAATGCGCTTCCCAGCCAGCGCGTCTCCACTAAACAACATGAGAGAACCCTCCGTCACCAAGCGACGAACACCGCCCGCCTTTCAAGAAACCCATATCATTGACCATACTGTTTGCCCGCGAACTATACGCGCCTTATAGACTCTTTCAATTATTAGTTAATTTACGCTTGCGCATTGTAATCTAATGCACCATTATAATAGAACGCTCCGGGCGATAGCGCAACAGGCCCTCACGCAGTCAATAAAAAGCGGCACAGTCGGGCCCTAAAGCCTCCCGCTGTAACAGTGGGCTAACGCAACATTGCCAGCAAAGAAATCGGTGCGGGATAGACACGTCATCAAGAAGGAGCCATCAACCGTGAACATGCCAGTAACTCCCAGATTCCCCAACCGCAAACTGCTGATCGGCGGCAGCTGGCGCGACGCAAGTTCCGGCGAGCGCATCGACAGCGTCAATCCCGCCAATGGCGAGATTCTGACGCAGATCGAGAGCGGCACGGAGCATGACGTTGATCTTGCAGTAAAGGCGGCGCGCACAGCTTTTGAAAACCCCGGCTGGCGCAACATGCGCCCCCTCGATCGAGGCCGACTGCTGGAGCGTGTGGCCCAGCTGATTGAGGACAGCGCCGAAGAGCTGGCCCTGCTCGAATGCCTAGACAACGGCAAGCCCGCACACCTGGCAGCCGTAGTGGACATTCCGGCCGCAGCCGATGTGTTTCGCTACATGGCAGGCTGGTGCACGAAGCATGCGGGCAAGACATTGCCCGTCTCGGGGGACGGCAGCCGCTATCACGCCTACACCCTGTGCCAGCCGGTCGGTGTTGTCGGCGCCATCGTTCCCTGGAACTACCCCCTGGCGATGGCAGCCTGGAAGATTGCCCCAGCTCTGGCAGCTGGTTGCACCCTTGTCCTAAAACCGTCAGAGATAACCTCCCTGACGGCGTTGCGGCTGGGGGAGCTGATTTGCGAGGCGGGGTTGCCTAACGGCGCCCTGAACATCGTGACGGGTTACGGCGACAAGGCTGGTCAGGCTCTGATCAGTCACCCCGGCGTGGACAAAGTCGCGTTCACAGGCTCCACTCAGGTCGGCAAGCACATCCTGCGGGAGTCGGCGAGCGACCTGAAGCGCGTCAGCCTAGAACTCGGTGGTAAATCACCTACCATCATCATGGCGGACGCCGATCTCGAGCAGGCTATCCCCGCAGCGGCAATGTCAATATTCTTCAACTCAGGCCAAGTCTGCTTTGCGGGGTCCCGCCTCCTTGTCCACGAGTCGGTCTACGACCAGGTCATCGCCGGTGTCGTGGAAGTTGCGAAGTCCTTGCCAATAGGCAACGGTATGGAGCCTGACACCATGATCGGACCCGTCGTCTCCGCCGCTCAGCGCAATCGCATTATGGAATACATCGACATCGGCACGTCTGAGGGTTCAACGCTGGTGACAGGCGGCGGCAACGGAGGGTTTGGCGCGGGCTTCTTTGTCGAACCGACCATCCTCGCCAACACGACCCCTCAGCAGCGCGTTTTCCGCGAAGAAATCTTCGGGCCCGTCCTTACGGCGACGCCCTTTAGCGATATGGCGGAAGCCATTACGCTTGCCAACAACACGCGCTACGGGCTGGGTGCCAACATCTGGTCACAGAGCGTGAAAACCTGTCACACCCTGGCAGAGGCAATCAATGCCGGCACTGTTTGGACCAACTGTCACTTTGTGATTGATCCCGCCATGCCCTTCGGCGGCTTCAAAGAATCCGGCATCGGCCGGGAGATGGGAGAAGAGGGGTTCAGCATGTACACGGAGTCGAAATCCGTGTGCCTCAAGCTTGACTGACGCGGAGGACACTTATGAATTCCATCACTGCAGCTGTAGCTACGGCCCCGGGCAAGGATTTCTCCCTAGAAGAGGTACACCTCGATGCGCCGCGGGAAGACGAGGTACTGGTGCGCATCGCGGGTGTCGGCATCTGCCACTCAGACGTCGCGGCCCGCGAGCAGCACCTTCCCGTAAGCCTACCGGCGGTTCTGGGACATGAGGGTGCCGGCATCGTCGAACAGGTAGGACCATCGGTCCGCCACTTGTCCCCCGGCGATCACGTAGTGCTCTCTTTTCTTTCCTGCGGCCAGTGCGAAAGCTGTAACAAGGGACAGCCTAGCTATTGCCTAGCGGGCTTCCTGCCCCAGAACTTCGCCTGCATGCGACCTGATGGCTCAAAGCCCATCCACCATTGCGGCAATGCCATTTCGAGCAACTTCTTCGGCCAATCGTCCTTTGGCACCTACGCCTTGGCGAAAGGCAGGAACGCCATCAAGGTGCGGCAGGATGCGCCTATCGAGCTCCTTGGGCCCTTGGGCTGCGGCATCCAGACCGGTGCGGGCAGCATCATGAAGGCCCTCGCCTGCAAGCCCGGGAGTAGCCTCCTCGTCACGGGCGGCGGCGCTGTCGGTCTTGCCGCGGTTATGGGCGCCGTTATCCAGAATTGCGCCACCATCATCGTGGCGGAGCCTCACCAATCGAGGCGCGAGCTTGCCCTGTCCCTCGGTGCCACACACGTCATCGATCCCACAAACAGTGAGAGCCTCCATGAGGCGGTGCGTGCGATCGTCCCAGCAGGCGTCGACTACGGCTTCGACACCAGCGCCAAGCAAGACGTCATCGATAGCATCGTCCAGTCCATGCGCCCCGCAGGGACCATTGGCTTAGTGGGTATTCCTGCCACCAACCCCAACGTTAGCTTCAACGTTCTCAGCCTCCTTGCCCTTGGCCTCAAGGTGGTTGGCATTACAGAAGGCAACGCGGATCCCGCCACGTTCATCCCTGCAATGGTAGACCTGTTTATGGAAGGACGCTTTCCCTTCGACCGCCTGTGCAAAACTTACCGTCTTGACCAGATCAATGAGGCAGTGGAGGAAAATGCCCGTGGCGTCTGCGTGAAACCGGTGCTCATTCCCTAGGGTCTCTCGGCGTTTAGGGTTTAGCTGGCAGGCACGGGCCGCTCCCACCACTGGCACCAGACCCGCCGCCAGCGTTGCGCTGGCGGCAGCTAAGCTGTTACAGGATTACAGAACTACTTATAGGCCTTCAGCATATCCCTAGCAATGATGGTCTTCATGATCTCGATGGATCCACCTGCGATCTTCACCACCCGGGCATCGGCATAGGCTCGGCAGATCGGGTATTCCCACATGTAACCCCAGCCGCCGAAAAGTTGCAGACATTCGTCGACAGCCTTGCAGTGCAGGTTACTGAGCTGCATCTTTGCTATGGCAGCATCCACCGCCGTCAGCTTGCCCTGCATAAAAAGTTCGATGCACCTATCCGTGAACACCCGGCCCACCACGGCCTCGGCCCTCAGTTCAGCGAGCTTGAACTGGGTGTTCTGGAAGTCCGCAACGGTCTGGCCAAAAACATCCCGTTGGGTAGTGTACTCCAGCGTCCACTCAATCACCGTTTCCGTGACGACGGCGCTCCGAATTGCCTGTGCAAGACGCTCCTGGGGCAGCTTCTGCATCATCATAGCGAAGCCCTTACCCTCCTCGCCCAGCATGTTGGCGACTGGAACCCGCACGTCCTCGAAAAAAAGCTCCGACGTGTCCTGCGCCTTCATCCCGAGCTTCTCGAGGTTCTTGCCCCGCGTGAAGCCTTCCATTCCGCCTTCAACAATGAATAGGGTAACCCCCTTAGCCCCCGCGTCCTTGTCTGTCTTGGTCGCCAGGACCAGGACGTCGCACAGCTGGCCGTTGGAGATAAACACCTTCTGGCCATTGACCACGTAATCATCGCCATCGCGCACGGCGCGTGTGCGGATGGCCTTGAGATCGCTCCCCGCGTGGGGCTCGCTCATACCCAAGGAGCCGATCCACTCGCCGCTCACCATCTTGGGCAGGAACTTGCTTTTCTGCTCCTCCGAGCCGAAGGAATTGATGTAGGTGATGACTAGGTCAGCATGGATCAGAAAACCGGGACCGGAAAAGCCCGAGCGAAACAGTTCTTCAAAGACGATAACGTCATAAAGGTAGTCGGCGCCGGCGCCGCCGTAGATCTCTGGCACCGTGCATCCCAGAAGCCCAGCTTCGCCGGCCTTCAGCCATAGGTCTCGGGGCACCACGCCATCTTTCTCCCACTGCTCGTGATAGGGCGCGATCTCCTTGTCGATAAACTTTTTGACATTCTCCCGAAACAGATCGTGCTCGGGGCTAAAGAGGGTTCGCTCAATCATGACACGCTCCTTTAATACGATACAATAATATTACACTAGTGTATGATTTATATGCAATCTTTAATCTACGCTTACACAAGCTCCTTGGCGTCCGTTCTGGACAGGGTCTGGACGGGCATTGAGCGGACTAGAGGAAAAAACGCTGCCGGGCGGCTTCCGCAAGGCGCTCCCGGTGGCACGGATCAGCAATTGCGATCATCGCTCGAATTCGCGCTTCCAGGCTTTTGCCTCGCAGCTCCGCCACACCAAACTCCGTCACTACAGTGTCGGCATCGCTGAAGGCGACGGAAGGCGCAGCGCCATCCAGCTGCGGGACAATGCGGGAAACGCCGCCCCCCTGGCGCGTCGCATTGAGGGCAATGATGGAACGGCCGCCCCGCGACCGCAGGCTGCCCGCAACGAACTCCGGCAGACCCCCCGGGCCCGATAGGAAGCCCTTGGGCAGCACCGTCGAGTTAACCTGACCGAGCAGATCGACCTGAAGGGCACCATTGATAGCAATAAAGGAATCCGTCGCTGCCATGGTCTCGATCTCGTGCGTGACGGTTACGGGTTGAAACCACAGGCGCGGATTGTCATCGAGGGCCCGATAGAGATCCCCGTCGCCAAGTGCCACGTTGCTGAGAATCGGAAAATCCGGTGTCAGGGCGCCGACCCGGTCGAGCTCCAGCACCGTCGAGTCGATCAGGCCAGAACGGATTTGAAGGTTCCGCCGGTCCGTCAGGCGTGCAGCAATGGCGCTAGAGATGCTGCCAAGGCCCAGCTGTATCGTCGAACCATCGCCGATGAACGCCGCTGCGTGGCTCGCAATTGCGTCACTAGCATCATCCACCACAGCCTTTGTCACCTCCCGCAGGGGGCAGTCCATCTCCACCCAGTAATCAAGGCTATCAAGGGCGACCTTTACGCCAGGCAGCCGAGGCATCTGTGGATTGATCGCGGCGATGCGGACACGGGCCCTTGGAAGGACCAGTGGGGAAAAGTCGCTGGCGACGCCGTAGCTGCAAAAACCCTCGGCGTCGGGGGGGCTGAGCATGACCACCGCCGCATCAACCGGCGGACCACTGTAGAAGCGGATAATGTCGCGATAGCGCCAGGGGCAGTAGTCCACCCGCCCGTGACGGGCTGCAGCCAGTTCTGAAGTCATAAAGTAGGTCTGTAAGCGAATCCCCTCCCCGGCGGCCGCATAGTCCACTGTGTTGACGCCGGGAACAAAAATCCCGCTTACGGTCAGTGCGTCACGGCCTTTGGCAAGCGCAAGAACAGCGTCGAGGCCCACAAGCTCTGCCGCACAGCCTGAGACATATAGGGAACCCGCTTCGCTGAGGAGCGGTGCCAGGTCGTGAAAGGACTGGAGCAGCCTGGCCATTAAGCGGCCAGGCTGGCCCCGCTGTAGGCGGCACCCGTTTTCAGAGGTGTCCCTATGGCGGAGACGCCGTCGATCAGCGACGCCGGAAGGTCAGCATGGGATACTTCACCGCGCTGCAGCATGGCAAGGAAAGCGATGGGACCGCCGGTCCACTGCGGCCAACCTCCATTCCACACGGCAGAGGCATCCAGCTGATCATGGGGCCCCCGATGGCGCCTCAGCAGGGCCAGGGCGATGGAGCCAAGCATCGCCATACCCGCCAAACGATCTTCGCGAGATGGCACATGGTGATCGGGGAGATGCGATACGCCTGCCGCCTCGACAAGGGCCGCCGCATCGACTGCGCGGGCCGCCAATGCGACGGACTCCGCCGACATGCTGCTGCTCGCAAGGAAATCAGCGACCGCGGACTCAAGGAGCTGGAATCCGCCGTCAGTGCCCCGCGCCAGGGACTTGTTGAGGAAGCTGGTTACCACCATATTTGCTGCCACTGGGTCACGCATCAGGTCAACAAAAACATCCCACTCCACATCGCAGCCAGCATCGAATGGCAAGCGGGCACCGCGCGCGACGCACGTGCAGATCGCAGCCACCGCAGGGTAAAGGTCGTGCTGCCGCTGGGACCAACCGCCCCGCTCAAGGCAGAAGGCGATCCAGTCCGGCTGCTCGAGGAACGCCCTGTCCGTCGGTGGAATTTGCCAGCCGGGCTGGTCCCAGCGCGCCACGGGCTGGATCGTCGCCGCCATCTCCAGCGCCACATCCAGCAGCTGATCACCACTCACGATCCGGTCTACGAGGCCGTGCTTCATGGCAAAGGCAGGCGTAACCGGCGCGCCGCCCAGCAACATGCCCATGGCTTCCGCTGCACCGATGAGCCGAGGCAGGCGCTGCGTACCACCCGCACCGGGCAGCAGCCCGAGGCCAACCTCCGGCAATCCCAGGATGGGCCTGTCGACATCAATGCAGACGCGCCCATGGCAAGCCATTGCCAGCTCAAGGCCGCCGCCAAGGGCGAGGCCATTGACCGCAGCGACAACGGCTATCGGCGCTTGCTCGATGCGACGGAACAGCTTGCCCAGGCGGCTGAAGCGATCGCGCATGGACTGCCAGTCAGCACCGAAGCGCATGTCGGCGAAATCTCGGATCATCATCAGATCCGCACCGGCTGCAAAGCTGCCCTTTCCGGAGCGGATCACGAGGCCACGCGATGCCTTACAAGCTTGTTCCAGCGCCGCCTCAAGCTCATCCATCATCTGTTCAGAAAAGACGTTGAAGGGACGTCCCGGCATATCGAGAGTCGCGACAGCAATGTCGTCGTTCCGCGGGGTGAAGGTAATGTAATCCATGGACGAGCCGCTACTTCACGCTCTTGGCGAAGTCGGGCTTGCGTTTCTCGTTAAAGGCCCGAACGCCCTCTTTCGACTCTTCCGTGTCGTAGTAGAGCTTGACGGCTTGCAGGGCAAAGCCGCTCAGGCCACGAATTGACTCGCTGTCGGCGTTGAAAGACCGCTTGGCTAGGGCGAGGGCCGTCGGACTGTGCTGGGCGATGGTCTCGCACCAAGCCGTGACTTCATCCTGAAGCTTGTCCGCCGGGACCACCTTATTCACCAGGCCCATCTCCATGGCTTCCTGAGCGGTATAGCGCCGGCAGAGGTACCAGATTTCCCGCGCCTTTTTCTCACCCACGATGCGGGCGAGGTAGGCCGTGCCCCAACCAGCATCTACGGAGCCAACCTTGGGCCCCACCTGGCCCAACTGCGCCGTCTCCGCGGCGATGGTCATGTCACACAGGGTTGCAAGGACGTTTCCACCGCCGATGGCAAAGCCATTGACCGCCGCGATCACCGGCTTGGGTATGTCGCGAATGGCAGACTGCAGTTCGTCGATGGGCAGACCGACGACGCCGCGGCCATCGTAGTCACCGTCGTGGCTGGACTGGTCACCGCCGGTGCAGAATGCCTTTTCGCCGGCCCCCGTCAGGACCACGCAGGCGACGTTCTTGTCACTGGCTGCAGTGAGGAAGGCGTGAATCAACTCCTCGATGGTGTGGCCTCGGAAAGCGTTATAGACCTCCGGCCGGTTGATGATGATCCAAGCCGCTCTGCCGCGGATTTCGTACAGGATATCCTGATAAGGAAGGGTCACGTTCACGTTGCTGATCTCCGTTAGTATCTATTGCTTAGCTCATGGTCAAGCCACCGGACACAGAAATTGCCTGGCCGGTGATATAGGATGCGTCTTCGGAGGCGAGAAAGGCGACGATGCCCGCGTAGTCCTCGGGCTGCCCCATCCGGCGGAGGGGGATACCCCGCGCCATGGAGTTTTTCCATTTCTCAGCCTGCTCCCCGGTTCCGACGACGGCCGCCATCGCCGGCGTATCCGTCGGCCCAGGACAGACGGCATTCACAAGGATGTTATTGGCCGCCAGTTCCCGGGCCATGGACTTCGTAAAGGCGATGGTGCCCCCCTTGCACGCCGAATAAACCGCTTCATTGCTGGTACCCACACGGCCCGCATCGGAGGCGATGTTCACCACCCTGCCCTCGTTGCGAGCGACCATACGTCTGCACACCGCGTAGTGCATGTGAATAGGGCCATAGAGGTTAAGATTGATGATCTTATCCCACAAGGCAGGCTCTGTTGACAGGAACGGCGCCGGCTTGTCCCAACCGGCGCAGTTTACTAGCAGCCACACGGAGCCAAGCGTCGTTTCAACGGCCTCGACGGCGGTCTCCACCGCCTCCAGGTTCGTTATGTCCGCCCCGAAGAATGTGACATCGCCCGCGCAGGCGGAGGCCACGGCACCGCCGGCTTCCGCGTTTATGTCGAACAGAGCGACCTGCGCACCCTCGTCTGCCATCCGCCGCACGATAGAGGCGCCAATGCCGCTGCCTCCCCCCGTCACGATCACGACTTTCCCTGCTAAACCCTTCATTGCTTGCTCCAAACCGGTTCAATTATTCCCAAGCCACGACTAAAGAGAGCTTCTGTCATCGGAGCCTGTCTCAACAGTGGCGACGATCACTCCCTCAATCCACAGCAGCGATCCTACTATTTTAGTACGCATTTGTTAAGTTATACATGCGTACTAAAATAGAAAATTTAATTTCACCATGGCCACTTTGTGCTCTCTCATCGGCGAGTCAAGAAAGTCCTTCAAGCTGTTTTTAACACTTAACCCGGCGACACATTTTATATTGTATGTATATTGTTCGCTATGTTACTATATTGTTGCTTACCTGTGTAAGTACCCGTCCCGGCCGTTTTAGCATCAGTTGCTATCGGAACAAGCGGGGCAGGGCAGTCGCCCGCGAGCTGTGCTCCCCGAGCTACTCAGAAAGCACAGAAGCCAACATGCATAGAAGAGTGGCGCTCGGGGCTGGTCGCAACAAGTTCATCCCGGAGCACATTGAGTAAGAAGGACAGGAAACCATGAACTTTTCCGTATCAGATGATCACCAGGCGCTGCGAGAGGGTGTCGCTTCAGTAATGAAGCGCTTCGACGCAGACTATTGGCTGGCGCGTGACGACGACGGCGAGTTTCCGGTGGACTATCACCGGGCAATGGCCGATGCAGGCTGGCTAGGCATCACCATGCCCGAGGCATTCGGCGGTGCCGGCCTCGGCGTCATGGAGGCTGCCATCATGATGCACGAAGTGGCCAGCCACGGCGGCGGCATGGCTGCAACCTCCGCCGTGCACATCAACCTCTTCGGTCCCCACCCCATCGTGGTCAAGGCGACGGAGGCACAGAAGGAGCGCTGGATCCCCCGACTGATCTCGGGAGAGGACCAGTGCTGCTTTGGCTTCACAGAGCCCAACGCCGGCCTCAACACCACCCAGATCACAACCTTCGCTCAGAAAGTCGACGGCGGCTACATCGTCAATGGCCAGAAAGTCTGGACCTCAACAGCCCAAGTGGCGAACAAGATCATGCTGCTCGCCCGCACCAAAAAGCTAGAGGACTGCACCAAAGCGACGGATGGCATCTCCATCTTCTACACGGACATGGACCGCTCCAAGATCGAAGTGACTCGCATCCCCAAGATGGGCAGGAGGTGTGTCGACTCCAACTCAACGTTTATCGACGGCCTCTTCGTGCCCGATGAAGATCTCATCGGCGACGAGGGGATGGGTTTTTCCTACATTCTCCACAGTCTGAACCCGGAGCGGGTGCTGATCGCCGTCGAAGCCATTGGCATCGGCCAGGATGCACTGCGCAGGGCGACGCAGTACGCGCGGGAGCGGGAGGTTTTCGGGCGCCAGATCGGCCGGAACCAGAGTATCCAGCATCCGCTGGCAGAGAACTGGATGTACCTCGAAGCTGCCTACAACATGGCCATGAAGGCGGCGTGGCTCTACGACAACGAAAAGCCGTGCGGTGCGGAGGCGAACACGGCCAAGTTCCTCGGGGCCCGCGCGGGCTACGACGCCTGCTTCCAAGCCGTCATGACCCATGGCGGCATGGGCTACGCCAAGGAGTATCACGTGGAGCGCCTCCTGCGCGAGGTCACCGTTACCCGCATCGCGCCCATTACCGAGCAATTGATCAGCTGCTTCATCGCCGAGAAAGTGCTCGATCTGCCAAAGAGTTATTGAGTCATGGGAATACTGGACAACAAAACCCTGATCGTTACGGGCGCCGGACGCGGCGTCGGCAAGGCAATAGCCCTAGCGGCCGCTGCTGCTGGTGCCAATGTTGGCGTCAACGATATCGGAGTCTCGCTTGAGGGCGAGGAAACGGGGGAGTCGCCCGCCGACGAGGTGGTCCGCGAAATCAGGGAAGCGGGCGGCAAGGCCATCGCCCTGAAGCAATCAGTCGCCAGCTGGGTCGCAGCCCATGAGATGGTGGATGAGACCATCGGCGCTTTCGGCGCGCTGGACGCGGTGATCAACAACGCCGGCAACCTTCGCGACATCATCTTTCATAAGATGACAGAGGAAGACTTCGACGCTGTCATCAATGTCCACCTCAAGGGCACCTTCAACATGAGCCGCGCGGCGGCGCCTCATTTCAAGGCGCAGAACAGCGGTGTCTTCCTGCACATGACATCGACCTCCGGCCTCGTCGGCAATTTCGGCCAGGCCAACTACTGTGCAGCAAAGCTGGGCATCGTCGGCCTGTCAAAGGCGATCGCCCTAGATATGCAGCGCTTTGGTGTCCGTTCCAACGCCGTGGCGCCCTTTGCCTGGACCCGAATGGTCAGCTCGATACCCACGGATACGCCGGAGCAGAGGAAGCGTGTTGAGGGCCTCAAGAAGCTCGTTCCAGAGCGCCTCGCACCCTTCGCCGTTGCCCTGTGCTCGGATCAGGCCAAGCAAGTAACGGGGCAGGTATTCGGCGTCCGTAACAACGAGATCTACCTCTTCTCCCAAAGTCGCCCCATCAGGACGGCTCACACGGCAGATGGGTGGACGCCGGAATCGGTGGTAGAGCGGGTACTTCCAATGTTTCAGAACGACTTCTACCCCCTGCACCGCTCGGGTGACGTATTTACCTGGGATCCCGTGTAATGCCCATTGCCCCCCAGACCCTCCTGGAATGGCACTTCGAGACCGTTCAGCAGGAGTTCAGCCCGAAAGACGTCATCCTTTATGCGCTGGGGCTCGGCCTTGGCCGCGACCCCTTGGATCGCAGCGCCCTGCAGTACGTTTACGAGAAAGACCTTGTTACCCTGCCGACCTTTGCCGTTACTCTCGCGACCCTCGGCATGTGGGTAAAAGACCCTGGGACAGGCATCACTTGGGAAAAGCTGGTGCATAGCGCCCAGCGCGCAACCTTCCACCGCGCCCTACCGGCTGAGGGCGGGGTCACAGCATCTGCCAGGATCAGCGAAGTCTGGGATCGCGGCTCAGAGAAAGGCGCAGTGATCGCGGTGCAGCGGGACATTGTGGACAGCGCCTCTAAGGAACCGTACTGCACCCTTGAGCAAACCCTGATGCTGCGCGCTGACGGTGGCTTCGGCGGCGAAGCGCCACCCGCGACTGGAGTAACGATCCCCGATCGACCTGCGGACGAGATCCAGCAGTTTGCAACGGCACCCGGTCAGGCCATCCTGTACCGCCTTTCCGGCGACTGGAATCCCCTGCACATTGATCTCGATCTCGCCGCCAGCGCGGGCTTTTCCAGACCCATTCTCCACGGCTACTGCTGCTACGGCATCGCGGGCTGGACCGTTTGCCAGGCCGCTGGACGAGCGACCGCGGCCCTTCGGCAGCTGGAGTGCCAGTTCACCGGTCCGGTGATACCGGGGGACGAACTGGCCTTTCATTTTTGGCAACGGCGCGAGAACGAGTGGCTCTTCCAGGCCAGAGTTGGCGAGCGGGTTGTGATGAACCATGGCCTAGCGGTGTTCAGACTCCCCTAGGCTACGAACCGGACGCCGCCGTCGGGCGGAAGCCCTGCACGACAGGACACCGGCGGAATGCGCGCCCGACCGTGCTCAAGAATCGATGGAGTAGCACCATGAAACAAGTCGTGATCGTCGACAACATACGCACCGGCCTTGCGAAGGCGTTTCGGGGGACCTTCAACCTCACGCGCGCCGACGACATGCTGGCGCACTGTATCAACGCTCTGCTGGCGCGGAATCCCACCCTTGATCCCGCCCTCGTGGACGACGTGATTGCAGGTGCCGCCCGCCAGACCGGCGAGCAGTCAGCAAACATTGCTCGCCATGCCGTTGCCCTCTCCCGCCTACCCGTAACCGCCTCGGCCATGTCCCTAAGCCGCGCCTGCGCGTCGGGACTCAATGCCATCGCCGTCGCCGCCCAGCAAATCGCCTGCGGCTGCGGCGAAGTTGCGATAGCAGGGGGCGTGGAATCCATCTCTGGCCTTGAGCGCGGCAGGAGTGAATTTGCTGAGAATCCGCGGCTACTGACAGAGCTTTCGCAATTCCTCATGCCCATGGGCGAGACCGCCGAAATCGTGGCGACGCGCTACAGAATAGGCCGCGAACGGCAGGATGCCTATGCTCTCCAAAGCCAGCAGCGTTACGCCGCTGCCGTGGATGCGGGCTACGTGTCCGATGAAATCGCGCCGATGACAGTGATCTGGCGCCGGGAGGACCGCAAGGACGGCACGGCTGAGGTCCTCAAGGGCACTGTTGACCGGGACGAGTGCAATCGCCCAGGCACCACCCTTGACGCTCTGACAGCCCTTGCGCCGGTTTTTCGTGAAGACGGCACGGTCACTGCGGGAAATGCATCACAGCTATCCGACGGCGCATCGATGACGCTCTTGATGTCCGAGACCGCCGCCGCGCGCCTTGGCATTCAGCCACTAGCCTACTTTCGCGGTTTCGCCGTTGCAGGCTGCGAGCCTGACGAGATGGGCATTGGCCCCGTCTTCGCCATCCCCAAGCTCCTCAAGCGACACGGCCTGGCGATGCAGGACGTGGATCTAGTGGAACTGAATGAGGCCTTCGCCTCCCAATGCCTTTATTGCCGCGATGCGCTGGATATCGACAACGGGCTGTTCAACGTAAACGGCGGCGCCATCGCCATCGGCCATCCCTACGGCATGACGGGCTCAAGGATGACAGGCGTTCTGTTGCGCGAGCTCAGGCGCCGCAGCAAAAAACTGGGGATTGTTTCCATGTGCGTTGGGAAAGGCATGGGTGCAGCGGCCCTGTTCGAGGCCTGCTAGCGCATTCCTCCAATCAAGGCGGTTAGGACAGTTATGAGTCTTCCGGAACTGTTAACCAACACCCGCGACTGCGAGTCATCGGCGTACCGATACACATCGCTTCAACGGCCGAGCTGGTAGTCGCGCAGGGTGGCCCTGACAACACGAGTCGGATAACAAGCGAGGCGCGCGATTTATGACGCATTTATTATTGTAATAATACGTACTATGCGTATATATTACTAATAGCGGCCACTGCTAGGCTCTCTACATCAACTTTTTTATTCCGAGGTTCACTTTGCACGAATCAACCCTTCTTCGAACGCTCAGCCCATACGGCGTCCTCACCCTGACGATGAATCGCCCCGAGGTGCATAACGCCTTTGACGATCATCAGGTGTTGCGGCTGAGCGCTGCACTCGAGGAGGCTGCAGCCAACACACACGTGCGCGTGATTATTCTGGCCAGCGAGGGTAAGAGCTTTTCTGCCGGGGGCGATATTGAGTACATGCGGCGCATGGGCGAGAACGCATACGAAGACAACCTTCGCGATGGACGGCAGCTGGCCAGAATGCTGAACACCCTCGATAGGCTGCCGAAACCTACCATTGCTAGAGTTCAAGGAGCCGCCATAGGCGGCGGCGTAGGTCTCGCCTGTTGCTGTGACTTTGCCATCGGTTCACCGCGGACGGTCTTTGCCACAAGCGAGGCCAAGCTCGGCATGGTCGCCGCGACGATCAGCCCCTATGTTGTCGCGACAGTTGGGCAGAAAGCCGCCCGACGCATGTTCCTCAGCGCGCTCCCTGTGAGTGCCGATCAGGCCCTGGGGCTGGGCCTGCTGAGCAGTCTTGTGGCGCACGAGGAGCTGGATGCGGCGGTCCAGGCACTGGCTAAAACATTGCTGAAGAACGGACCGCAGGCCCTGCGCAGATCCAAGGAATTGGCCTTCGCCGTGTCGGACAGACCCGTCACGGAAGCGCTGATTGCAACGACCGTGGAGGTCATCGCCGAGGTACGCGAGTCGACGGAAGGCCGCGAAGGGCTGAGCGCATTCCTCGAGAAGCGCTCGCCAAACTGGATTCATGAGGGAGAGTGAATGAGTAGCGACAAAATCGTACGCGTTGCAAATGCTCAGGGATTCTGGGGCGACAGCGTGCTCGGCCCCCTGCGCTTGGTTGACGAAGGTCCCGTGGACTACCTCACCTTCGACTACCTCGCCGAAATCACGATGAGCATTATGCAGAAACAGAAGATGAAAGACCCTAATATGGGCTATGCCCGGGACTTCGTCAGCATGCTCGAAAAAATCCTGCCGACCTGCAAGGCCAAGGGTATCAAAGTTATTGCCAACGCTGGCGGTGTGAACCCGAAGGCCTGCCTCTCCGCC
>Ga0182090_1453576_pt1 | contig 32837 bp, 25 predicted proteins | sample 041ome_24_FD_127767 | JGI IMG/M metagenome (GOLD analysis project Ga0182090, IMG submission 127767) | Metatranscriptome of coastal salt marsh microbial communities from the Groves Creek Marsh, Georgia, USA - 041408BS metaT (Metagenome... | ecosystem: Environmental > Aquatic > Marine > Intertidal... | reverse complement strand
GACCTCGCCTTCCACACGGATACTGAGTCAGCGTTCGGCGGCATCATTGCGTTTAACCGCGAGCTGGATGGCGCCACTGCGGCGGCGATTGTCGAGCGGCAGTTTGTCGAAGTGATCATTGCACCGGAAATATCTGACGACGCCATCGCCGCCGTTGCAGCAAAAGAAAACGTGCGGCTACTGCGTACCGGCGCGTGGGCCACCCCCGCCTCTGCCAGAGACTTCAAACGAGTCAACGGTGGGCTGCTGGTTCAGGACCGCGACGACGGAATGGTGTCGCGTGACGAGCTCACAGTCGCGACCGAGCGCGCACCCACTGACGCTGAGTGGGGCGATTTATTGTTCGCCTGGAAGGTGGCGAAATTCGTGAAAAGCAACGCCATCATTTATGCGGCCAACCAGCGCACGATTGGTGTGGGCGCCGGCCAAATGTCGCGGGTGAACTCTGCGCGCATCGCCGCGATCAAGGCAGAGCACGCGGGCCTGGAGGTCAAAGGGGCGGTGATGGCCTCGGATGCCTTCTTCCCTTTCCGGGATGGCATCGACAATGCGGCCGAACGCGGAATCGCGGCGGTGATTCAGCCCGGTGGCTCGATGCGGGATGACGAGGTCATCGCGGCGGCAAACGAAACGGGCATGGCGATGGTGTTCACCGGCATGCGCCATTTCCGACACTGATCAGTGAGTGATAGCGAGACCACCATATGAATATTCTGGTTGTGGGGAGTGGCGGGCGGGAACATGCGCTGGCCTGGAAGCTGGCCGAACCGGACACGGTTGCGCGGGTGTATGTGGCGCCGGGTAACGCCGGCACGGCACTCGAACCCAAACTGGAAAATGTGTCGCTCGACCCTATGGACATTGAAGGCCTCGCGCATTTTGCCCGCGAGCAGGACTGCGCACTGACCGTCATCGGCCCGGAGGCGCCCTTGGTTGCTGGGATTGTGGACCGATTCGCTGAACTTAATCTCCCCTGTTTTGGCCCCACCGCCGGTGCCGCGCAATTGGAGGGCAGTAAATCGTTCACCAAGGATTTTCTCGCGCGCCACGACATCCCCACAGCCTCTTATGCGGTGTTTACCGACATCGAGCCGGCTTTGGCCTATGTCCGGGAACAAGGCGCACCGATTGTCATCAAGGCCGACGGCCTCGCTGCGGGCAAGGGGGTGATCGTGGCGATGACGCTGGATGAGGCCGAGGCCGCCATCAACGACATGCTCGCCGACAACAAATTTGGTGACGCTGGGGCGCGGGTTGTCGTAGAGGGCTTTCTCGAGGGCGAGGAGGCCAGCTTTATCGTGATGGTCGACGGCGAGCACGTGCTGCCCATGGCTACGTCGCAGGATCATAAACGCATTGGTGAAGGGGATACCGGTCCCAACACGGGTGGCATGGGTGCCTACTCCCCTGCGCCGGTTGTGACCGACGGCGTCTTTACCAAAGTGATGGAGCGGGTCATTCTGCCCACGGTGCAGGGCATGGCGACAGAAGGACACCCCTACACGGGCTTTCTCTACGCCGGGCTCATGATCGATGACGACGGCAACCCGTCGGTGATCGAATACAACTGTCGTTTTGGCGACCCGGAAACCCAGCCCATCATGCACCGCTTGAGAGGCGACCTCGGTGCGCTGTGCCTCGCTGCGCTCGACGGCCGGCTGGACGAGATGTCTGCAGACTGGGATCCGCGACCCGCTGTCGGGGTGGTGTTGGCCGCGGGGGGTTACCCCGGTTCCTATGAAAAGGGTCTGGAGATAAAGGGCCTGAACACGGAGTGGCCGGCCACAACCAAAGTCTTTCACGCAGGCACACAGCAGGCGGGTGATAACGTGGTAACGCAAGGCGGACGCGTACTCTGCGTCAGCGCGCTCGGTGACTCCATAGCCGATGCCATCACGGCGGCCTACGCCGGTGTCGATCAGATCAGCTGGGAGGGCATGGTCTGTCGGCGGGATATTGGTTGGCGCGCGATAGATCGTTAAGCTTGCCCCATGACTGAAATCACTCACACTTCATCGCGACGCCCCCTTACGGGCATCGACCGCCTTTTGAGTCGAGTCGACAAGCGACTTAGGCAGTTGGCGGGCGAATCCCTATCGCTCCCCGAAGCAGCGTCGCGGCCCTCCCCAGCGGTTGGCCACGACGAGCCCGCGCTCAGCACTCGCGAGCGCGAACATGCCGCGGGCCTGATGCGGGTGAACCACACTGGAGAGGTCTGCGCGCAGGCCCTCTATCAGCGGCAGGCACTGGCTGCCCGCTCAGACGAAACGCGGGAGAAGCTCCTCGGTGCCGCGCAGGAAGAAGCGGATCATCTGGCTTGGTGCGAGGCGCGATTGGCCGAGCTCGATGCCCACCCCAGTCGCTTGAATCCCCTGTTTTACGCTGCCTCTTTTGCGCTGGGCGCCGCCACCGCCATGGCAGGTGACAAGGTCAGCCTAGGATTCGTTCATGCCACCGAGGAGCGCGTTGCCAGCCATCTCCGGTCTCACCTGAAAGCCTTACCCGGTGAGGACAGGAAATCTCAATTGATTCTGCAGCAGATGCTGAACGATGAGGAGCGCCACGGCGCGGAAGCGCTGGAGCACGGGGGCGAGGAGTTCCCGCGACCTGTCAAGGACGTGATGACGCTGGCGAGCCAGCTGATGACCCGCTCGACCTACTGGATTTAGGAAAAGCAAAGACGCTCTTTTGCGATCTCATACTGAGAATGCTTCAGGCTGAGGGGGGATCGCGCTGAGCGGAGGTATCCCTAGAGAGGGGGGCCTTTCAACGCAAAAGACTTCTCAACGGGCAGGGCCTTATTTCAACCCGATTAAGTCGCTCGCCTTAAGCAGCCCGAGATTCATCAGGCTAAACACTTTCGTAAAACGCTGGCCAGTGAGCGTCGTGGCTGATCAGCAGTCTCGGCACCGCGTCAGTCACTGGTGAACATAGCCGCCAGAGCAGCGCCTGGGTCCTCGGCCCGCATAAAGGTCTCGCCGATGAGAAAGGTGTGTACCCCGCGCCCCCGCATCTCCGCGACCTGCGCTGCGAAACTGAATCCACTCTCGGTCACCACCTGCACCTCGGCGGGTATCCGCTCCAGTAACCGATAGGTCGTGTCGAGGCTCGTATCAAAAGTGTGGAGGTCCCTGTTATTGATGCCGATGAGGTCACCGCCCAATGTGAGCGCCTCATCGAGTTCCGCCTCATCGTGGACCTCGACCAGCACATCCAGACCCGCCTCACGGGCACAGTCATGTAAATCCTTGAGATGCGACAGCTCCAGGCAAGCCACAATGAGCAGAATGGCGTCAGCGCCGAGCGCCCTCGCCTCCCAGATCTGATACGGGTCTAGGGTGAAGTCCTTGCGCAACACCGGCAAGGAGCAGGCGCCGCGAGCGGCCTGCAGATAGTCATCCGCCCCTTGAAAAAAATCGATGTCAGTCAGCACCGACAAGCAGGCCGCACCACCTGCCTCATAGCTGGCGGCAATCTCGGCCGGATAGAACGCCTCGCGAATAACCCCTTTACTGGGGCTCGCCTTTTTGACCTCGGCAATGACCGCCGCCTGACCCTGCTTCACGCGATCAAATAGCGCCGAGCGGAACCCCCGGGCCGGGTCAGCGCTGGCCGCTAACTTTTCGAGCTCTGTAATTGATCGCTGTTGCTTGCGTTCGGCGACCTCTTCGGTCTTGCGGTCGAAAATCTTTTTCAGCACCGTGGGTGCGGCGAGCTTGGTAGTCATGAGGCGGGCGCTCCGCCTTGCTCTTGCGCCAAAGCCTGCGTGAAGGCAACGAACGCCTCCATCTTTTGCAAGGCAGCGCCCGATACCATTGCCTGCTCGGCGCTAGCGACACCTGAAGCCAGCGACTCCGCCCGCCCGGATACGTAAATCCCGGCGCCCGCATTCAACGCAATAATGGAGCGCGCCTTGATGCTGGCTACTTCGTCGTCGCTACCTAATGCGGCCCGAATCAGACGCGCGGAATCGGCTGCGGTTTCTACCTGCAACCCGCTCAAGCTGTCATGGGCATGACCTAAAGCGGCCGGATCAATGTCAATCGGCGAGAGTTCACCGGCTTTTAATTCGTAACCCCGGGTCGGTGCTGCGATGGAGATCTCGTCGAGCCCGTCGTCGCTGTGAAGGACTAGCGCGTGCTCACTGCCCAATCGGGCCAGCGCCTCTGCCAAGGGTTCGCAGAGCGCCGCATCGTAAACGCCGAGCACCTGACGTTTCACCCCAGCGGGGTTCGTTAGCGGGCCCAGTACGTTAAAGAGGGTGCGCAGTCCGAGCTCTCGGCGCGGGCCGACGGCGTGCTTCATAGCCCCGTGATGCGCCGGCGCAAACATAAAGCCCACGCCGACTTCCTGAACACAGGCGGCGATCTGCTCGGGGCTTACGTCAAGATTAACGCCGAGCGTCTCGAGTACATCGGATGAACCACTGCTGCTCGAGACCGATCGATTACCATGCTTGGCGACCTGCGCGCCTGCGGCGGCGGCAACAAACGTCGCAGCGGTGGACACATTGAACAGGTTGGCACCATCGCCACCCGTCCCCACGAGGTCGATCACATAATCACCGGTCACGGAGACAGGGGTCACTAACTCACGCATCACCTCTGCGGCACCGACGATTTCCTCACTGGCCTCGCCTTTCATGCGCAAGGCCACCAGCAACCCACCGATCTGCGCCTGAGTGGCCTCGCCTGTCATCACCATCGTCATGACGGCACGCATCGCATCGCGGGAGATATCTCGTCCCTCCACCCATTGCTCGAGTGCCTGCTGAAGCGTCATGTTGGCTTATCCGTTATGGGCTCAGGCACATCGTGCCAGAAAGTGACCCAGCATGGCGTGGCCATGTTCAGAGAGAATGGACTCGGGGTGAAACTGCACGCCTTCAATATCGAGCTCGCGGTGACGCAGCCCCATGATCGCCTCCCGGCCGCCACCGTCGTTCTCTGTCCACGCAGTGACCTCGAGGCAGTCGGGTAGAGAATCTGCCTCGACCACGAGGCTGTGGTATCGGGTGGCAATGAATGGGCTGGGCAAATCTTTGAACACGCCCTCACCCGTGTGATGGATGGGGCTGGTTTTGCCGTGCATCACTTTTTGCGCGCGCACAATCTGACCGCCAAAGACGGCACCAATGCTCTGCTGTCCAAGACAGATGCCAAATATCGGCACTTTACCGGCGAAGTGCTCAATCACCGACATAGAAATGCCCGCCTCCTTGGGAGAGCAGGGGCCGGGGGAGATGCAGATACCTTTGGGCGCCTGTGCTTCGATATCAGCCAGACTGATTGCGTCATTGCGCTGAACATCGACCTCTGCACCGAGTTCCCACAGGTACTGGACAACATTCCAGGTAAAGGAGTCGTAGTTGTCGATCATCAAAATCATGGGGAGATCAGAGTACGCTCTTTAAAACGGCGAATATGCGGGCGTTTTACGCTAAATGCCGCCAAAAAGCATCTAAAAAGCCCCTGGATACACAATATCTCGATAAATTGCTGCGAAATGATCCTAAAATCTAGAAACTAGTGACTAAAAAGATATCTGATGTGTTTCCAGCACGTGTCGGGTGGCCAAGGGCAGAGTTGAGTATCTTTACGATAGCCTGTGGGATACACGGTGGGGGATACGGGGGCTTGTGTAAGGCCAATTCTGGCCGTGTAATGGGGTAAAATTACCGCACTATAGGAGGACGAATCGCCCCGTAGCAGGAATAATTCGCCCTGCTGCGGCGTCAATAGACACAGACTAACCGCTGGTGAGTGGTGCCGACCGGTGCTAACTTTCCTGCCCTTTTCACCCTGCAAGGTGCTCTCTACATGAAGAGAACCATCGCCAAGTTTGCGAAGACCCTCGGGACGCCTGTCCCTTTGGCCGCCGCGCTGACGCTGCTCCCTGCAGGGGCCCACGCTGATCTCGTGTTTGAGCACGGCGGGCACACCTACCAACTCGTCACGTCACCGACGACTTGGCACCAAGCCTCCGCCGCCGCAGAAGCTTTGACGCTTGGCGGCAATACCGGGTATCTGGCGAGGATCGATTCAGCATCGGAAAACGAGGCGATTCTCACTGCAGTCAGCACGCACCTTAGCCCCGAGCAATTTGCCGAGACCATCCCCGACGATGGATCGGAAGCAGCATTTGTGTGGTTAGGGGGTTCTGATCAAGACAGTGAAGGCCAGTGGGTCTGGACCAACAATGGCGATACTTTCTGGCAAGGTGACTTCAATGGTGCGGCCGTGGGCGGTCGCTACGCCAACTGGGGTGTTCAGCCAGATAACGCTGGCGGCGCTGAGGACGCCTTGGCTATGGGGCTGGCGGACTGGCCAGAGCCCTTCTACGATCTCGGGGATACTGGGCAATGGAACGATCTGAATGCCGAGAACCCGCTGTTCTACCTCGTGGAGTTCGATGGACAGAGCGATCTTGCTCTTGGCGTAGAAGAGCCGGGCAACGGTAAAACCTACGCGGGCATCGGCATGGTTAGAGGCTGGGCAGTCTCCTCTGACATGATTACTCGTGTCGCCGTCTCGATCGATGGCAAACACGCCTTCGACCTACCGCATGGCGGGCCTCATGGTAGCGCAGCGAATCGCTTCCCCGACATTCCAGGATCCGACAAGGCGGGCTATTCAACACCGCTCAACTTCAGTGCGATGGAGGCAGGTGAACACACCTTGACGGTTACCGTGACCGACGGCTTCGGAACCAGCCGCTCACGCACCATCACCTTCGAGACCGCGCGATTTGAAAAGTCTTTCGTGCCACCTTCAGACGTTGTCGAGCTAGGCTGGTCAATCATCAGAGGATTGGGCGACCAGATGTACGTTTATGACGCGGTGGTAGACGGCATCTCCTACAACATCACTATGCAGTGGGACACGGTTTCTCAGTCGTTCAAAATCAACAGCATCGAAGCCAAGTAAACCTCAAGCACTGGGGGTCTCGCCCTCGGACTCACTTTCTAGAAGCAGACCTACTGGGAGCACATCGCAATGGCACGCATCATTGCGCGTGCTTTGCTGAGTGTTTCCTCCCACTCTGAGGTGGGCACCGAATCCGCAACTATACCCGCGCCGGCCTGCAAGATCGCCTCGCCGTCTTTCACTACAACGGTGCGGATAGCGATGGCGGTATCCATATCCCCAGACCAAGATAAGTAGCCTACTGCGCCGCCATAAATGCCGCGCTTAACCGGTTCAAGCCCATCAATGATTTCCATGGCCCGCACCTTGGGCGCCCCACTCAGTGTCCCCGCCGGCAATGCCGCGCGCAGTGCGTCGATTGCAGACATGCCCTCTCGCGCACGGCCAGTGACATTAGACACGATGTGCATCACATGGGAATAACGCTCAATCACCATGTTTTCGGTCAGAGTCACGCTACCCGCCTCGCTCACCCGGCCGACGTCATTCCGGCCCAAATCAATCAGCATCAGGTGCTCGGCAATCTCTTTCTTATCGGCCAGCAGTTCTGTCTCGAGCGCCTGATCTTCCTCTTCGGTCGCGCCGCGCCTTCGGGTTCCGGCGATTGGTCGAACGGTCATTAACCCCTCCTCGAGTCGCACTAGAATCTCGGGGGATGAGCCAATCACCTCGAATCCACCCAGATCCAAGAAGTACATGTAGGGCGAAGGGTTCAAGTTTCTGAGCGCGCGGTATAGGGACAGTGGCGACGCCTTCAGTGGCAGCGACAATCTTTGCGAAGGCACGACCTGCATCACCTCACCCTCGAGGATGTACTCCCGGATCCGCTCCACCCAGGCCTCGTATTCAGATTGCTCGGTTCGGTAACGGATAACACTGTCGTCAAAATCGTCCACCGCCGGATCGAGATTGATCGAGCCAAATTGGGCATGGGCGCTGGCCAGCGTCGCCTCAATCTCGTCGAGGCGCGTAAGGGCTGATTCGTAGGCGTTGTCACGAGTGGCATCGGCATTCACCACCACCGTGAGCGTACCGCGCAGGCCATCGAAGATCAGTACCTCCTCCGCCAGTACGAGCAAAATATCGGGCACATTCAATTCATCAGGTGGGCAGGAATCCATCAACTTGGATTCGGTATAGCGCACCGTGTCGTAACCAAAGTAGCCCACGAGCCCCCCGTGAAAAACAGGGAGTTCCGGCGCGGGTGCGCCCAAAAATTGCTGCTGGTAGCGCTCGATCTCCTGCAAAGGATCTGCCACATCGCGGCTCTCGACGCACTCACCCGCCTCAAACAGGCTAAGACGATAACCCTCAACGGTTAACCATGTTTTTGCCGGCAAGCCGATGATGGAGTAGCGGCCCCATCGCTCACCGCCCTCTACGGACTCGAAGAGAAAAGAGCGCGGGCCCTGAGCCAATTTGGCGTAGGCAGAAAGCGGGGTTTCGACGTCGGCCAGCACGGTGCGCGACACCGGGATGCGATTGAAGCCTTCAGTGCGTTTTGCTAAAAACTCGGCTTGGGTAACGGTAGTGGCCACGCCTAGGATACGGCCGTCAGATTAGCGCGCATTTGATCGACTGCGGCTTTATAGTCCGCCGCCTTGAAAATCGCAGATCCCGCGACAAAGGTATCCGCACCGGCAGCCGCCACATCAGCAATATTATCCGGCCCCACGCCACCGTCGACCTCAAGCCGAATATCACGGCCCGAGGCATCGATGAGCGCCCGCGCTGCTTTCAATTTATCCAGCGTGGACGGGATAAAAGCCTGCCCGCCAAAACCCGGGTTGACCGACATCAGCAACACCATATCGATATTCTGGATGGCGTAATCCAATGCACCGAGCGACTCGGCGGGGTTAAACACCAGCCCGGGCTTACACCCCAGATCGCGTATCAACTGGATAGAACGGTCAACGTGATGTGAGGCGTCGGGATGAAACGTGATGTAGGTGGCCCCAGCCTTGGCAAACATCTCAATCAACGCATCGACGGGCTGCACCATGAGATGCACATCGATCGGCGCGGTCACACCATGATCACGCAGCGCCTGACAGACCATGGGCCCCACTGTGAGGTTGGGTACATAGTGATTGTCCATGACATCGAAATGCACCATGTCTGCACCCGCTGCGAGAACGGCGTCGACCTCTTCGCCCAAACGCGCGAAGTTGGCTGCCAAAATAGAGGGCGCAATCAGATAGTCAGACACGGGATCAGTGCTCCGGGGTCGCTGAAGCGGGTAGTTTACTGGTTGGCTGAATCCGAGGGAAATCGGCGGTTGAGCGCGGTCAGGCGCTCGGGGGTCCCAACGTCCTCCCACACACCCTCATATAGCTCACCGGAGAGTGACCCACTCTCAATCGCCGCATCCAATAGCGGCTTTAAAGGCCGCTTGCCCGGCGCATATTCTTGAAACATCACCGGGTCATAAACGCCAATGCCGCTGTACGTGGCAATGTTACTGTCTACTGAAGATATTGAAACCTGTGTAAGTACGCTGACACAGTGCGTATCGGCTGATTGATTGACTTCGGACAAAGACGTCTGCTCTGGCGAAACATCTTGGCTGGCATCGAAGTGCTCCGCGCCTAAAGGTAGGGCTTTTACACTCCGGCCACTCAATAAAAAGTCACCCCGGGGACGATGCGCTGGATTGGGTGCCAACACAATGTGAGCACCTCGCTCAGCGTGCGCCATCTCGCGCAACTGAGCGAAGGGATAATCGGTAAACACGTCGCCATTGACGAGCAGGAATGGGGCATCGCCGAGGCGCGGAAGCGCCTGAATAATGCCGCCCGCGGTCTCAAGCGGGGTCTGCTCTGCGGAGATCGAGATCGCTACCTGCCACTGGCTGCCATCCCCCAGGAAGTCGACCAACTGCTGTCCGAGGTAGGAGACGTTGACCACAATCTCTGTAAAACCTGCTGCACTCAGTCTTGCAATATGATGCTCGATTAGCGGCGTACCGCCCACCTCGAGGAGGGGTTTCGGGGTGACATCGGTCAGCGGTCGCATCCGGCGGCCCTCCCCCGCGGCGAGAATCATGGCCTTCATCGAACCCAGCCCTCTGGGTCAATCGCTTTGTACCAAGGCTGTGCACGAATCACTGTCATCAGATCCGATTCGAACCAGTCCCTGAACTCAGCCACGCTGCTTTGCGCATCGGCCGTTAACGCCAGTGCCTCGCGAACGTATTCGGTCACTAATGGCAAGTCCGCCAAATAGCACGACTTGTGATCCCGCAAGTGCAATCGGGCAAACACCCCAAGCACTTTTAGGTGGCGCTGCAAACCGGTGAGATCAAACCATCGCTGGAACTGCGCTGCACCTACCTCATCGAGCTGTGCCGCGAGCGCATGCAGACGCGATAGCTGCTCTGCCGTTGCTACAGGGGCGCCCACCGATGGGGCGGCAACCCCCACGCTCCTCAGCTGCAGCAAATAACCGTCGAGCCACGTCAGCTGCTGCACTCGTGGCCAGCGGATGTAGCAATCCTTGAGCAATGACACTGGGTCGTAAGTGATGGGACCCAACACGGCGTCCTGAAAATCAATCACACCGAGTTCATTCGCCTCGAGCAGCATCAAATTGCGGCTATGGAAGTCGCGATGTACCCACACGGTCGGCTGCTCAGCGAAGACGCTGACCACGTACTCGGTGAGTGCTGCAAAGCGCTGGCGAAACCGCTCATCGAGCTGAATGCCCAACAAGCCAGAGAGAAACCACTCGGGAAAAACGTCCAGCTCGGTTTTCACTCGATCCGTATCATAGTGAGGGATGTCTGCCTCTTCCCACGGCAGGCTGATCTGGCACATCAGTGCATCGAAGGCTTTTTGGTAGTGCGCAGCGGCGGAGACAGGATGAGAAACCAGCGCCGGGAGCAGTTGCTGATCGCCAAAATCCTCTAGCAAAAACCAGCCGCTCTCTAGTGACTGCGCCCAGACCGTTGGGGTGCGAACACCCGCTTTAGCCAGCTGAGCGCCAACGCTCAAGAAAGCCTCGTTGTTCTCCGATGCGGGCGACACCATCGCGATGCAGGATAGCATTTGTCGCGTCTCACCGCCGATGGTCAATGTCGCTGGCCCGTCTAATAAGGTGGCTCGATAGTATCGGCGCGGGCTGGCATCGCCGGCGACCAGCGCGATCTCTATTTGGGATAGCGCACACTGCAGCGCCTCCGCTATCCACTCAATTAGGCCTGCCGGGTGATGGCTCATTTCGGACTCAGATGCTCCTATGACCGTCTCCGTGCCAGTTCAATCCGCTGGCTTGTCGGGAGTTACGGCTCTATTGAGTGTATCCTGCTTGGGCGACTTTACCTCGGCCAAAGGGCAAAAAATGACGGCTGTGGGCGATCAAATTGTCCGCGCATCTGCAGGCACCTTGGATTATCATGCCCAACGTTATTTTTATTGCTCCGTGTGAACCTTAAGCCCCCGTGAACCGACTGCTTCTTCAACCGATAGCGCGTCCAAAACTGCTGGTGCTGGCCGTTGCGGCAGCCCTCAGTTCCGCGCCGCTCAGCGCCGAAGGCCTGTTCGAGGAGACCGTTGTCGCGGATATGGACTGGCAGCCCATGCGGGTCATTCCACTGGACGAGCAGGATCGGGCATGTCGACAGTGTGGTGGTCGCTTTGCTGACCCGCTTGCTGACGCTGACCTCAGTCAGTCTCCAACCGAGGCCGACCTTGAGGTCTATGCAGACGATACCGAGGTAACGGAGGGTGAGCTGCTGTTTCGGGGCAATGTCTCACTGAAGCAGGGTTATCGTCAGGTCACCGCTGATCAGGTCACCGCAGACCGGGCGCGAGAAACGGCGACCGCTACCGGGAACGTGGTTTTCCGGGAACCCGGCATTTTGATTCGTGGCTCACGTATTGACTACGACAGCCAATCCGAAGAAGCGGTCGTGACCGACGCGCGTTACGTGATTCACGATCGGCGAATGGTCGGCGCAGCGGATCAGCTCAAGCGCTCAGGCAACGGACAAATCGCGATCGACGATGGCCGCATGACCTACTGCAGCCCCGACGATCCGGACTGGGTCCTGCACGCAAACACTCTGGAGATCGATCCAGAGAGCGGCAATGCACAAGCCTGGGGCGCGAAGCTCAAGGTAGCGGATGTGCCGGTTCTGTATCTGCCCTGGATTCGCTTTCCGGTGGATTCGCGTCGCAAAACGGGCCTGCTGTTCCCCGATATTGGCAGCGATACCCGGGGCGGCATTGATATTACGGCACCGATCTACCTCAACCTCGCACCCAACTACGATCTGCTCTACCGCCCCCGATACATTCAGGAGCGCGGCTTCCTCCACCAAGGGAAGTTCCGTTGGCTAAGTGAAAATATGGGTTACTGGGAGCTCGATGGCGGCTGGATTGGTGACGACAGCAAGTATGAAGACGAATTCCCGCTGGACGATGGCTCGAGATGGCTGGTCGGTGCGAAGCACAACGGTCACTTCGGAGACAACTGGTACACGCGCATCAACTACACCCGGGTCAGTGATACCGAGTACCTGCGAGACCTCAACAACAGTAACCTGAGCGCGCAGCGTGAAACCGCTTTACAGCAGCTGGCGCGGCTGGCCTGGATCAACGACCAGTGGCAGGTCACCCTCGACTTCGAGCAGTTCCAGTCTATTGCAGAGGATATTCCCGAGGACTATCGCAAACTGCCGCAGATGACGGCACGGTGGGTCGGTAACCGGGAATGGCTGGGGCTCACGCCCCTATTTTTGAGCCAGCTGTCCTACTTCGACAGCGATGTTGACCGCGTGACCGGGGAGCGAGTCTACAACGAGTTTGGCCTGACCAAACCCATGAATTGGACCGCGGGCTTCTTCATACCGACGGTCAAGTACCGCGCCGTGAACTATGAGCTCGATCGCCCCTCTAGCAATATTGAAACGTCACCGAACGCGGGATCTTTGATGACCAGCCTCGACGGCGGACTGATTTTCGAGCGACAAACAAGTCTCTTCGGTCAGTCGATGACACAGACTTTGGAACCGAGGGCGTATTACCTCTATAGCCAATATGAAGAGCAGCGTTACCAACCCAGCTTTGACAGCGCCGAGCTGACTTTCAGTTACGGGCAGCTCTTTCGGAATACCCGCTTCTCGGGTAACGACCGGCTGGACGATGCGAACCAGCTGTCGATTGGTGTGACAAGTCGCTATTTTGACAACGAGACCGGTGAAGAAAAGCTGAGCGCCAGCCTAGGGCAAATTTATTATTTTCGGGATCGTGAAATTCGGTTGAGCCCCGGTGACCCCGCACTGGCCGAAGCCACCTCACCACTGGCCGGCGAATTCGCCTGGTCTCCGACCCAGCAGTGGAAGCTCAGAGCCAGCGCGCTGTATGACCCCAACGACAATACCTTCGATGCGGCCAGCGCACAGGCCACCTATTCCCCTTGGTCTGGCGCCGTATTGAGCGCCGGCTACACATTGCGCGAGCCACCGCCGTCCCGCCTAGAGCGGCCCGTTACCGAGCAGGCCAACGTGTCTGCTTACGTGCCGCTCAACGATGACTGGAGCCTGTTTGGTGCGCTTGAGTATTCGCTGGAGGGCTCCACCGCAGTGGAGGACATGGTGGGCTTTGAGTTCGACAACTGCTGCTGGCGCATCCGTATTCTCTACATGCGCTACATCGATACCGAGCGCGGAGAGATCCCCAACTTCAATGACCCGGACCTAGATCGCGAAAATGCGATCCAGGTGCAGTTCTTGCTCAAGGGCATGGGCGGGTTCGGTGGCCGGGTAGATAACCTGCTCGGCGATATGATTCGCGGGTTCGCCGAGCGCTAGGGCGACACCCTTCGCCGCGCGAAAAGTAGAGAGCTAGGCGCCAATCAAGGACGCCGATAGACGACTCACTTTATCTACACTCACTCAGGCTGGGTAGCTATGTAGAGGAGCCACACTGGCAGACCCTGTGCAAGTGACTCCTCTGGGGTCGCACTCTGGGTGACGCTGTTCACACTGGTAGATGCGCCGCCGTTCACACTAAACGTGGTGTCAACGGTGCAGGTCACGGCAGCAGTCGTGTCCTCTGTTTTCACAAAGTAGCTACTGCCCGAGGCATCAGCATTAGTGTAAATGCTCCCACCACCCTGCGTGCAGGAAACGCTCACCATTGCCATGGAACGATTGGCCAGGTCAGGGTCGACGGTCCACCTCACCGAGACACCACCGGCCTCTGCGGTAACCGTCACGACCGTGTCATCCACCGCTGTTGCCGTGACCGTTGCGACATCAGTCGCGGTGAGGTCACCCACGGTGCCTGTCACAGCGCAATTGATGATAGCACCCGGATTGGCTTCAAAGGGATAAGGGGTATCGGGGACAACCGTCTTGCCGTCCCAAGCAGGAAGCGGCGCGCCACCTGTCTGGCAGGTCGCAACATAAGTAGCGCCAGCGCTTGCGGGCAATCCCGCTGTAAACGACAGCACGCCACCCGCAGCCTTCGCCGCAGCGGAAGCCGTCACAACAGGATAAGCAAACAGATTGTCATCCAAAGATTTAGGTCCGTCGATGACGCCTTTGCCGGTCACCGTATCGAACCCCGCTTCATCAACATCGAGGGTCGCCTGCTCCAGCGCGTAACGTACGATCGGTAACAAACCCAAATTGTCCAGCGACGTGTATTCAGCCTTGGCGTATTGCCAATAGGTCGCCGCTAAGCCGGCAACGACTGCAGCGGAGGCCGAGGTGCCCGCGTAGTTCAGCGAACCACCAGCGGGTTTGAAAATGATGCTTTCACTGGCGGCCGCCACGTTCGGTTTGGCTGTAGCTAGGCCACCGCCCGCTACCGCCTGATAGCCCGACCCACCATCACTCTCCCAGTAGAAGCGCGCGGTCAGGGGATTCTCGGCATCGGCGGTGTAAGGCTCTCCCGCCAAATCCAAATCATCACAGCTGGCATCGCTATAGGGCAATATGCTGCTACCGGTATCACAAAGGGGCACCGCGCCCACTGTCAGCGCGTCCGGATGATAGGCGTGCCCACGGATATTGCCCGCTGAAGTGACATCGAATACCGAAGCAACAGAGCCGAGAGTCGCACTTTTACGCGTGCCGCTGATGAGCAGCCGGTATGTGGGCGCGTCATAGTCCTCGATTACGACTTTGGAGCCGGAGCTAATATCGCCACTCCAACCGTCCTGAGAGAGGCAGCCCCCCGGGCTGGGCCGAAAAAAGCGAAAGACTTCGTCACCGTCAGTGTTGAATAAAAGCACTTCAAAGTCGTCGCCATCAAAACCTGAAGCCGGCCGCTCATTCCAGAAAAAACACAGGTCCGACAGGGTCGTGCTAACACTCAAGTAGGCGTTGCCGTTGCCGAACTCATGCACCGACTCCGAGAAGACCTCGTCAAAGATGCCCCCGGACGTCGGCGTGGGAATCACATTCAATGCTTCTATCAAGGTACCCGAGGTATTGGTCGCACCACCGGCACTGCCATGATCTCCCGCAGCGGTGATATAAAGCACGCCGGCAGCAGCGGCATCTATCACGGCCTCAGCGATTTCATCGACCTCGAAGGGGTTTTGCGCGGGGTAGAACAGATCATCCACGATGATATTGACTGGAGGCACGTAGTCACCATCGCCCTCCGTACCATTGCCCGCCACCAGCGTATCGATCAGCGTATGCATTTGCCCTGCCGTGCTGTTCGCGCCGGGAGAGCCGACCACCACCTTGGCGTCGGGCGCGATGTCATAAATCAACTGCAGCATGAAAAGCAGGTCGGTTGTGCCCTTGTCCTCGTCCACAGCGCCCGTAACGGGATAGAGATTGGCCGACTCGGGAATGATCCGAGTAACGGCCCCATCCAGCGAAGTGAGATCAGCGCTTTTGTAGGGGAGGCTGATCAGGCCAACCACCACATCGGTGCCGGTCAGAGGAGGCGTCGCTGATGCCAAACCACTGACGCGATGTGCAGTGAACGCGGCGGTCGCGCCCTGTGCGGTGGGGCCCACAACAAAGCTGATACGAGACACTGCGGTGCTCTCTGCCAAATCCGCCGCCTGCGTCTCAGTCAGAGAGGCCGTGACGTAGGGACGCGAGCTCGACACAAACTGCGGTTCGACCCCCAACCCTTGGAGTGCCATAACGAGCGTGCTGATGTCATGACCATGTATTTGAAACAGCGTGGGTGAAGGCGCTGAGCGAGACCTATTGTCGCCCTGCGCTTTTTCAGCGAGCTTCTCGGGCACAGGCACGCCTGCAGAGAGGCGCTGCTGCACAACCACCATTTGTGGCAGTTTACGCTCGGACTCAGTGAGGGATCGGACAAATTCGCGCGGGGTGGGCGCCACGTTGTCACCCTGCGACCACACCACCTGGGGCACTAAAACACACAGCAGGCCGGTAAGCAGCCAGGCCATCCTGCGGCGGGCTATACCCAGAGTGTTTCGTCGTGTCATACGTAGCAGATTCCTTTCGCTTTCGGGTGGTGAGCGAATCCTTCACATTGAAAGGCCCAAAACCGGCGTCTTACCTTCGATTAACGGCTAAACGGCCCCTCTATTCGTCACAGAACAGTAAAACCGGTCATATTGCACCTGTCTTGGCTAAGAGGATAGTGGAGAGTGCGGATCACCGCTGCTCAATCACCCCTGCTGACTTCAGCCACTTTGCGGTATGCTATCGCGCCTGACAGCCAACACCCAGTGCTACCCTGAAGAATCTCTGTGAATAATTCAACCAACAGCTCGGGAACCTTTTGCACCCGACCTGCCTCTCCCCGCTTCCTGTGGCTGATTATCATGGCCTTGACCTTGTCCTTGCCCGTCAAGGCGCAGATTGAGGTGCTCGATCAGGTGGTTGCGATCGTTGATGACGACATCATTTTGGCCAGCGAGCTACAGGAGCGGGTCGCAGGCGTCAGGAGCACGATGCAGGCGCGGGGTGTCGAGATGCCCTCGGACGATGTCCTGATCCGAGAAACGCTAGACCGACTGATTCTTGACAGTATTCAGCTCCAACTGGCGAACCGCTACGGAGTGCGTATTCCAGACCAGCAGCTCGACGAAGCCATGACCCGACTGGCCCGCCAGAACGGCTTGACGCTGGAGCAGTTCCGTATCGCATTGGAACAGTCTGGGCAAAGTTATGCCGCCGCCCGCGAGGGGTTGCGGGACGATCTGGCCATCCAGCGGGTGCAGCAAGGCAACGTGATGCGCAATATCAATATTTCTGAGCAAGAGATTGATAACTTTCTGACCACGGAAGAAGGCGAAGCCATGACCCAGGCGGAATACCGGGTAGTGCAGGCGCTACTCGCTTCCAGCCGCGGGGAGGATGCCGACACAGTGGCCGCCAAGGCAGCTTATGTCGATGAGGTGCTGGCAAGCATCCAGTCAGGCACACCGTTTGAACAAGCGGTCAGTGTGACAGACCCCTATGCCTTTACCGGCGGCGACTTGGGGTGGCGCAAGCTCAATGATATCCCGAGCATGTTTGCCGACGTGGTACCCGCTTTGACAGTGGGTGAAGTGACCAAGGTGCGATCATCATCCGGCTTCCATCTGGTCTACTTGGCCGACGCAACAGACGGTGAACAGCTGGTGCGACAGACAGACGTGCGCCACATACTGGTGAAGCCAACAGAAGTGCTGAGCGAGAAAGCCGCCGAAGATCTCGCGATTGAGCTCAAAGACCGCATCGAAGCGGGAGAGAACTTTGGCGACTTAGCTAGGCAGTACTCCGACGATATCGGTTCGGCCGCCGAGGGCGGGGAGCTGGGATGGACTAACCCGGGGCAGATGGTGCCGGAATTTGAGGCCACCATGGCGGCTGCTATCGAGGGCGAGGTCAGCGAGCCATTTCGCAGCGAGTTTGGCTGGCACATTCTTGAGGTGAAAGCGCGCCGCGATAAAGACTTCTCCTCCGAGATGCGGCGTAATCAGGTTGCCGGCTACATTCGCGAGCAGAAATATCAAGAAGAACTCGACGCCTGGCTGAGAAAGATTCGCGAAGAGGCTTTTGTCGACATCAAATGACCTTCCGTCTGGTCCTGACATGCGGCGAGCCCGCAGGCATCGGGCCCGATGTTGTCTTGGGCGCTGCACTATGCGACTGGCCGGCAGAGTTACTCGCCGTCGGGAGCCACACCGCACTCCTTGAACGTTCTGAAGCACTAGGGCTCGACATCGAGCTCATTCCTTTTACTTCTGGCACTAACCCATTACCCCACAAAGCAGGAACGTTGCGTTTTCTCGACGTCCCCCTAAGCGCGCCCTGTGTCGCTGGCGAGTTGGATACCCGCCATGGCTCCGCTGTGTTGGCATCGCTGGAGCTTGCGGTGTCGCTATGTCAGGCAGACGATGGCACTGCAATGGTGACGGGACCTGTCCACAAAGGCGTGATCAACGACACCGGCATCCCCTTCTCAGGGCATACCGAGTTTTTGGCCTCCCTGTGCGGCACAGAGCACGTGGTGATGATGCTGGCCTCACCCAGACTTCGGGTCGCACTAGCCACAACCCATCTTCCTCTGCGTGCCGTGCCCGATGCGATTGAACAGGCGTCACTCACCCGCACCATTGAGGTCATTCACCAGTCGCTGCAGTCCCAATGGGGTATCGCGTCACCGCGCATCTCGGTGCTGGGGCTAAACCCACATGCCGGAGAAGGGGGATATCTAGGTGACGAAGAAGTCCGGGTCATTGAGCCGGTGACAGAGTCACTGCGGGAAAAAGGCCTGGCAATCCGAGGGCCGCTCCCCGCTGACACCGCCTTTTCAAACCCGCTGAGGAAAGAGACCGATGTGTATTTGGCGATGTATCACGATCAGGGTCTGACGGTCCTGAAATCAGAGGGCTTCGGCGAGGCAGTCAACGTTACGCTGGGTCTGCCCATCATTCGCACCTCAGTGGATCACGGCGTTGCGCTCGATCTCGCCGGTACAGGACGAGCTGATGACGCCAGCATGAAAGCAGCTATCGAGATGGCGATCCAGTTGGCCAGCAAAAAGACTTAACCAAACCCTCACGCGCCCTCATCCAGTTCGCAACGCTCAATGACCAAGCTTGGGTTTCTCGCCAGCAAAACACCACCTGTCTGATACACCAACCCTACCTGAACCCGGTCAACCGCCGAGGGTAATGGGATCCGCTCCTCGAAGGTCTGCCACTCCCAGTCTCCGAGATTAGGGCCCTGTGGGGCCAGCTGCGCGCGACCCCCGGTGCCGATACGCGTGTAAATGCCCGCCTTGGGCTCGAATCCAAAATTCCCCTCAAGTCCCTCGCCCTTCATCTCAACACGATAGACCAACGTCGCACCTTTGAAGCGCTCGTCTTTAACAGTCTGCTGGAGCAGCATCCAGGGCTCATCACCAATACGCTCAATGCGGAGCGCTCCATCGGAGGACGTCAGCTGGAAAGACTGCGGACCCGTGTGCTGGGAGAGCTGCCATCGTTGATCGGTCTCCCGACTCAAAGTGAAGCCCGTATCGATTAACAGGTTGTCAGATTCGGTGCAGCTGGGCCTGGCAACACTAGTAGGTGGCTGCGCAGCACATCCCCACTGCATTGCGATCACTGTGATCAGGATCACCCAATAAGTTGGCTGATACTTGGTTTTTGCAGTCATTTTGAGAATTCCCCGGCACCCAAAACTTTCGAGCACCAGTATACTCTGCGCTCACCCCGATTTTGTCAGTGATATGAGCGACTTCAGCTACTCTTTCAACCTTGGTAGCACCCCAAACAGCCAGCCCGCCAGCGACGAGACCTGGAGTTTTTGTGGTGTCAAAATCTTGCCCGGGCCCGGCAATACCGTGCTGCTGCATAAGGTTCGCACAGGCCAACGGATGATGGTGCAGCCTGACCTCGCGCAGGCACTGCAGCAGTGCACCGCATTCAGAACCCTTGAGGCCCATGCGCAACGAATTATGCAGGCGATTCCAGCACTGAAAGAGCACGCGCAAAGCGTGAGTGAAACGCTCGAGACGGTGCGGAGTAAAGGTCTGCTCGAGAGCAGCAGGGAAACGTGGGGGCGGCTCACTCACGCCAGCGATACCGGTACTGCAACCCCGGCACCTTGCAGATTGTTTGTGCTCACCTGTGATCGACCCGACGCGCTGCGCCGACTGCTCGATAGCCTACAGCGCTCACCCTTGCCTACCGCCATTGAGGGTATCTGGGTGATCGATGACTCACGACAGGAAGACGCTGTTGCCGAAAACGCCGACATCATTGCTAGTGCCCAAGCGTCGATCGACAGGCCGTTAACCCACTTCGATCTGAATGCGCGCGAGACGCTCATTGCGGCACTCGAGAAATACCACCCCCAGAGCAACGGGGCGATACGCTTCTTGCTCGACAGAGGTTACTGGCAAGGTACTGCCACTTATGGGCTAGCGCGCAACCTGGCGCTGCTACTTAGCGGCGGGTACCGCGCTGTGATGATGGACGACGACATTGTGTTGCGCGCCATGCAGCCGCCCCTGCAGAAAAGACCGCTGCGCTTTGGCAGGCCCAATGAACGCGAGGCCGCGTTCTTTGACAGTATCGAGGCACTTGAGCAGCACGACCTGCCTGATGAGTCCATTGAGCCGCTATCCGACGTACTGGAATCACTCGGCACGACGCTCGGTGCCGAGCTGGGTGACCATTGGTCGGGGCCACAGGAGCTGGCAAATGTCGACGGACACGCCATCAACCGTTTTTCTGCGCAATCGCGCGTGCTACTCACCCAATGCGGGTATTGGGGGGATACGGGCTCAGCTGCGGGTAACTGGGTTTTTCACACGCCCGCCACTACGCAAAAGCGATTGCTGGGTGTATCGGAAGATGTTGAGGCGACACTGGGTAGCGGAGGCAACTGGTACGGCTATCGGGGCCCCACGCTCACCTCCTATGGTGTGATGAGCGCCCTCACGGGTGTAGACCATACAACGCTCTTGCCGCCCTACTTTCCCGCCGGGCGCAATGAAGACATCGTATTCGGGATTATGGCTCAGCGCCTCTACCCCGACTCAGTGGTAATGAATGCCGGGTGGGCTGTTCCCCACCACCCGATGGAGTCGCGCACTGATCGAGGTCAGCTGACGGCTATTGGCAGCGGGGTCGATATCAGCCTACTTGCAGATTGGATAGGACAGGAGCCCGAGGATCAGTGGGGCCTCCCTGCCTCCCAACAGCTGGCAGGATTGGCTGATCAGATTGAGCGACTCGCTGTCATGGGCTCTCGAGAAATGGAGCAGATGGTCAGTCACATGCTGCTCAGTAAGCAATCGGGTTTGCTGAATCGCTGCCTCGAACAGCTGGCTGGCCTGAACGCGGCGGGTCTGGATGGCCAGCCTGGAACCGAAAGGTGGCGTGAATTTCTCGATGCCAGCCGCGAGCGCCTCTTAAACGGCGTTCAGGCAACTGATGCCACGCCGCTGGCAGATACATTGACGCGGCACAACCAGACAAGCACGAATGATAATAGCATGGGAGCGACTATTGAGCGGCTGCGTGAGATGGGCTTGGATTTCGCAGCCGCGCTACGAGTCTGGCCAGCACTGGTCCAGACAGCCAGCACTTTATTTGAGCCCTAGTGTGATGTGAGTCCTAACTTGCGCTGCGCCTCACGTTAGCGGTTTGCTCAGCGCTTCGCGTTCTTGCAAACGGGGGCGGCGCCGTCGTTCAACAAGCATGTCTATCAGACGATTGCGGCGCATTAGTCTCTCACTCAGTCCCACGTCGACAGATCATCTGGATCCATCGGCTCACCAATATTGATCACTTCGGTGTTCTCGGGAGGTGGCCAAGTGGAAGGATCGTCCGGGTCTATCGGCTCACCAATATTAATTACCTCGGTGTTCTCGAGCTGGGGCCAGGTGGACGGGTCATCCGGGTCCATGGGCTCGCCGATATTGATTACCTCAGTGCTATCGGGCTGCGGCCAGGTGGAAGGATCGTCCGGGTCCATGGGCTCGCCGATATTAATGACCTCAGTAGTCTCGGGCTGCGGCCAGGTGGACGGGTCATCTGGGTCCATGGGTTCACCGATATTGATTACCCCGTCCTCCGAGCCTTCAGCAGAATCGGGCTGGGGCACGGGCGTGGGCTCGGGAATCTGCGCCCTTTGTGGTTCATCCCACTCAACCCCCTCGAGGGCTTTGGTTGATGTCGCCTCTGGTGCCAATTCCGATGCCGGAGTGGACGCACCGGCGTCTACGTCTGCCGGATCTGGCCCCCTGAATAGCGGGTTCAGGCCTTGCCACACCAACACCAATGCAACACCGGCGATTGCCGCCCATAGCCACCTCATGCCTCTGCCTCCATTGCAAAAAACTGTTCCAGCACCTGCTCGTTCGCTTTGATCAGCTCCCGCGCCGTCTGCTTAAGGTTACGAATGTTGCCCTTGGAGGCATCATCCATATCGTCGCTCGCAAAGTCGAGGGTCGTTTGCAGGCGCTGGTAACGCTCCCCCAAAAAGAGCTGCATTTGATTGTCTGCCGCCTTGGATACGCCGTCAAACATGCAGTCCAGCAACGACATCACCCAGAGCGCACTCCCCCAAGTGCGCGCTTCTTCATAAGGGATTGGCCGGGTGAGCTCACCCGTCCCCAGTGATAACAACGCAATGGGGTCATCGGGAAAAAGTTTGCGCGCCTCGGCATAAGCCGACACGGAGGGTGAGTTCATAAAAATGCCGCCATCAATCAGCACGCGGGACTCACCGCCCGTCTCTAGCGGCTTAGGTTCAAAATAAGTAGGGGCCGCCGACGTGGCGCGAGCCGCATCGCAGCACAAAATTTTGCCGTGGTCCGTATGCCAGCTTTTCAAAAACACCGTGCGCCGATTCTGAATGTCGTAGCTGGTCACCATGGTGGGTAGCTCACACTCTGCCAGCTCGGCTTCGGCAAAGTATTCGCCAAGGATGGCCTCCAGTGCCTCGTGGGAGTACGCCTCCTCCAGAAACCCGCCCACCGTCCGCACCTTGCGCCACAGCGAATGCTCAAAAATCTTACCGCCGTGCTCCTCATACAACCGGACTACGCGGCGCGCTGAAAACTGCGCGGGCTTGCCCGAGCCAGGGTGGGCTAAACCCAACGCCAGAATACCGCCTGTCGAGGTGCCGACCATCAGGTCGAACAGTTCGTGGGCGGGCTTGCCCATCAACTTTTCGATGTGGGCGATGACCATAGCGGGGATAATGCCGCGAATACCGCCACCGTCGATGGAGAGCACCCGACGAATGCGTGCGCAGGGCTGCGGCGAGTCACTCATATACGGTCGATCTGTTTTGTCATAAAACGAGGTTACCAAGTTATGGCTCTCGCACCAGCCTGACAAAGTCACAATGGCAACTTAGGGCTCATGGGCAATTGCACCCAGAAAAATTAGGGAGCGATGGGCGGTCGTGGAGGTAAGCAATGCGCATGCCGCGAGTCATGCTTGGGCATAAACGCGCGGCGAGCCGAGTGCTATCAAACCTCAATAATCCGGCGGCTCGGTCCAGGTTTCCCACCTAATTTCTTAACCTTCCCCACCCTCAGTCAGTACCCTGTAAGCCCCAATTTCCACCTTATAAATTTCCACCTTATAAATTTCCACCTTATAAAAGGTACCGACTGACAGCATAATGGGGCATTGCATCCATACGCTTGCTCATATGGCTTTCACTTTCATTGGCCTATCGCTCCTATGGCTGGCGGGCTTTCAAGCCTGCCGCGCGCTCGGCGCCCGGGCGGACTGGCAAACCAACGTCTGGATAGACGTCGGGGCAGGCTTTTTCATCGCCGCCGCACTGCTGATCCTTTTTCTGACTGGCGCTCCCGTCCCGCTGAGCACCGCGAGCTGGGGTGCGGTTTTTGGATGCGCCCTCATTGCCCTGCCGCTACTCCGCAGTGCTATGCATCCCAATCGCTTCAAAGCACCCGTTTTTCACTTGGCTTCGGTAAGGGCCCATCTGCCTCACCTACTGATCATCATGCTCATTACCGGGCATCTGCTCTTGGTGCTAACCAACAACCTCTCGCGGGATATCTACCCCTGGGATGCCTTCACCACTTGGATGTATCGGGCCAAGGTGTGGGTGCTGAACAATGCTCTAGTCGATTTTCACACCGTGGATCAGTGGTTGCGGTCAGGCGGCACCGGCTATGCGTTGCACGCTGCTCATTACCCTGCATCGGTGTCTGCAGTCGCTGCGTTCGCGTCCGCGTTGTCCGGTGGCTGGAGCGATCACGCTGCCAGCCTTACCTGGTTTTTTGCAACGCTTGCGATCGGGAGCCTAATGTACGGACTGTGTCGCCACGCCGGTTACAGCGGCTTGCTCAGCCTTATCGCAACGTACGCGCTAATTTCTATCCCGCTGGTGAGCATGCATGGTGCGTTGGCGGGTTATGCGGACCTATGGATGCTGGGGACCAGCGGAATGGGCCTGGCGGCCCTGCTGCTCTGGGCTCAGCAGCCGGGAAAAGGCTTACCAACGGTTGGCACAGCTTTGCTGCTGGTCGGTTGCTTTATCAAAACCGAGGGGTGGATCTGGCTTGGCCTTGGACTGCTTTTCATTGCATTGCTGGCGCTTTGGAAACGCTACCGATTCAAGGCGATAGCGGGTTGTGCCACAGTGCTGCTGCTCTGCGTAGCGCTGGAATCTGCCCATTTGGGCCCGCTAGGAATATGGGGAGTGCGGGAGGGCGCCATTCATGTTGGCCCGCTCGGTAGCTACGCTCTGCGGCCCTATAACCCGCTACCCAATTACTTTGAGATGATTTTCATTCGAGGGAACTTTCACCTACTGGGGCTGTTTTATCTGGCAGCACTGGCTGTGCTCACTTTAAGAAAACCTCGCGCCTGCGCCACACACTGGCTCATGGGCGGGTTGGTCATCGCCTCGCAGGGAGTTATTTTTGGCGTATCTAACTACTCGCTATATGCCGAGACAGGCACATCGATCAATCGCCTGCTGCTGCATTTTTTGCCGGTATTTGTGCTCACGGGCATGGCGGGATTGCACAGTATAGGAGAGCTTGCGACCCAGAATGCGTCAGTGCGTGATTCGCGCATCAAGCGGCTGTTTACTCGCATTACAGCCGCCGCTGTCGCTGTGCTAGTTGGCATTACCGCAACTGTCTTAATAGACAGGAGCTCAAACTCAGAGGATAGCCCGACGGGCTTCTACGCGACAGAAACTTTAGTGCCAGTGCTCGGTAATTTGCGGCAGGCTGATGATGGCCGCCAACAGTTTACTGACACTCCCGGACCCGTGGCGGTCGCGAAAGTTCAGCTGAAAAAACCTGACACTGTGCAGCCGAGATACGTCGTGACAAACGTGAAGGTGACCAAACCAGAAGCCGTCTCTTTTTACTGGATCACCAAAGATGACCCACAGGTGCAATCCTATTCGTTAGATGTCTCGGGCCCCACCATTCTTGATATGAAGCCCATAGCAGCGTACTGGAGACAACCGATCAGCGAGATGGGTTACTTGGTTGATAAGCAATCACTGGGCGACGTTCAAGTAGGAAATTTGCAAGCTACGGATGTCCTTTTACCCGAAGCGCTACCAGCAGTGCTGAATCACTGGGCGACACCGGATGTTATCAGCCAACGCTCGATCAATATGGTCGACGGGCACTTACCCAGCCCGGTTGGCTGGGGTAAGTGGCAGTCTGCAACGCTGGTGTTAGCTGGATTGCTGGCGCTGCTTTTTGCGGTTATCGGAAAGTCAGCAGTGCATCAGGTTGCAGCCAGCTGTATAGCGCTCGCTGCGGTTCTCTGGCTAGTCAGTGATGTGATATCGCTGCGTCAGCTCGCGTTAGCTACGTATCAATTAGCAGAGGGAGAGATGGGCACCGGCAGACATATGAAAACCGGCACGGGTGCAAGTCTTACAGAAATTGTGGAAGCTATACCCTGCAAGCGCGACTCTGAGGCCGGTGTCATCTCGATCGCCCTGAATCAATCCGGCGAATTTCAGGCGCAGAAGTTGCCACTGCTCCTGGCACCCAGAAGCTCAGTATCAGTGAGTTTGGCAACAGGGGCCCAACTATCAGATAGCTGGCAGGGTCATTTTGCAGTGTTCAGTGACGATCAAGCCACTATTGCGGCGGCAGTTAATAAGCTCAAGGTCGGCACCAACACCCGAATAATCGGGCGCGGAGAAGACTACGTAATACTGGCGCCCAATTCACCATGACCGAAGAGATTGCCCAAGAAAAGCCATTGCGAGTACTGCACATCGGCAAATACTTCCCTCCCCACCCCGGAGGTATGGAAACCTACCTGCGGGATCTGATGAGCGTGCAGCACCGCCAAGGCATCACGGTCACGGCCCTAGTTCATTCTTCCAATGCCACTTTGAAAGACCGTGATATAGAGATCGATCCCTTGGATGGCACGTCCTTTTACGTAAGGTTAGCGGCGCGTTGGTTCAATGTGGGATTCATTCCTATCAGCCCGCTGTTTTGGCTCTCCGCTATAAGAACGATCGGGCGGTGTCGGCCAGATGTTATTCACATGCACCACCCCAACGCATCAGCAATCTGGCTTTTACTTCTGCCGAGAGCGCGACGGCTCTCATGGATAGTTCATTGGCAGTCAGACATTGTGACGCCAGCTTCGAGTTGGCTGGTCAGGTACTGTTATTTTTTTTATAAACCTCTGGAGCAGGCACTGCTAAAGCGCGCGAGCATTATCTGCGCTACCTCCCAGAGCTACCTTGAGGGCAGCGAGGCTCTTAAGAAGCATACCTCCAGGGTGAAAGTAGTGCCACTGGGTCTGGATGAATATCGGCTCCCTCCCCCACACACTCTGCGGCCCTTTGCGAAACCAGATGCGCCCGTAGTCCTGTATTTAGGGCGACTCGCTGCATATAAGGGGCTCCGATATCTCCTTGGGGCAATTGCCGAGTTGCCCGAAGTACATTGCTGGTTGGCGGGCGACGGATCAGAGCGCTACGCACTGGAACAGCAAGTCACTCGCCTCGGCATACAAGACCGCGTGCGTTTTATCGGCGTCATCAGCGAGGAAAACAAGTGGCGTTATCTCAAAACAGCCGATGTCGTAACACTCCCCTCTACCGACAAGAATGAGGCCTTTGGTATGGTCTTACTCGAAGCCGCTCATCTGAAAAAACCGCTAGTGGTGACCGACATACTCGGTAGCGCAACCGGCTGGGTTGGCAAAAAACTTGGCGCAGAGCTCGTGCCCGCAAAAGACATAAAAGCTTTGGCCGCGGGAATCAGCGATGCGCTAAAGAACCATACCGCGGGGAAAACGGAAGCGCGAGAATCCTCAAGTGCGACATTCGACCTGAGGCAGCAAACCATAGACATTACAGCGATCTACCGATCGGTATCTCGCTGACCATGATCTTCTTGCTCAGCTCGCTGCTCCAACCGCCGAATGTCGGCCTCCAGCATCGCGACCCTCTGCACCAGACGCATCAGGCGCGTCTCTGATCGAGCCAACTCCACATCCGATATCACAGCCTTGAGAATCAATGCCGAACCGCCTACTACCAGAGCGACTGTTGGTGGGTAAGCCACGCCCAACCACAGCGCAATTTGATCCAGTAAGGAGGGGGCAAAGCCCAATAAAAAAAATATCCCCGCAACCAGAACCCAACCGACGCCATGGCGCACCTGTATGTGATCGCCCCTGACCAAATAAATAATGAAACCGGCCACCAAGAGCCCTGTGAGGCCCGTAAACACTTCAGTCATGGATAACGGCGCCTTGATGTTTCGCTAATTTAACGGTTTGCACGCCCCGTTTCGACGCACCTAGCAGCAACGTTTGGAGCATATACCGGCATACTTTCGCCCACGAGCTAAAAATCCGGGAAGTGCCCACTGCTCTCGGTGACATGCTGACCTCCACCTCCACTACTTTAAGGTTGTTACGGAGCAGTAACGCCAACACCCCCACATCCTGCTGCTCAAGATAACTGGCTCTCTCTGACACCAGTATGTCCACCGCCTGCCGATCGTACAACCGGAACCCCGAAGTGAGATCCTCCGCGCTAATGCCCGACACACCCCGCATCATCCGCCAAGCAAATCGTCTTAATCTCGAACCTCTGAAAGCGCAGGCCCCGATCACTACATTGGCACCAGTTTGATCCATGGCAGATAACAGCTTGGGGATTTCAGCCGGAAGGTGTTGTCCGTCGGCATCCAATGTAACCACCCGCGCACACCTCTTTTCGGCCGCATAGCGCAAACCCGCCTGCATTGCTCCCCAGGCACCGAGTTGATCCGCCAGCGGCAGCACGCAGGCCCCCTGAGATGCCGCCCGCAGAATCGTCGAGTCAGTGCTCGCATCGTCCACCACCACGACCACGCCATTGGGGTCGACCTCTTTAAGGCCGGAGATGACCGCCGCCACTGAGGTCTCCTCGTTGAGCGCCGGCAAAATATAAAACGTAGCGTTCTTCACACTGCCCCTACTGCTAATTGACTCGGAAATTGCTCGCTCCCAAGATGAAACCAGACATAAGCTAGCCCCCCCTCAGGGTTTTCCAGTTATTGCCAGATCAAAGATCACTATTACATGCTTTGAGAGTCACGGATAATTCACAAGCGAAGCGGCCCATCGAGTTTGCAGATGTTAGGATAACTGGCAGGCTCACCAAATTCAGCACAAAGAGACGGATTCCTTGCCCCCAGCACTGTCAGCTCTCTGGCAATACCGCCACTTCATACTCTCCTCAGTCCTGGCAGAGCTACGCCTAAGATTCGACCGCAGTGTATTGGGGGGCCTATGGGGTGTGCTTAACCCCTTGGCACAGGTCGCCATCTTCGCATTGGTTCTGTCGAATGTGTTGCAAGCCAAAATCGGCAACGTAGACAACCAGTACTCATTTGCCTTGTATCTATGCGCGGGCTTGACGTGTTGGAACTTATTCAACGACATCGTCTCTCGCAGCCTCAACCTATTCATTGCCAACGGGAACCTGATTAAAAAAGCCGCATTCCCTAAAATCGTATTGTTGGCCAATCTTGTAGGCGCCTGCGTTGTAGACAATCTGCTATTGCTAACTGCAGTGCTAGCCTTGTTTTTGATTACCGGATTTACCCTTACCGCGAGTCTGGTCTTTCTCCCTCTTCTGCTGGTGCTCACAATCGCTCTCGCTACTGGTATAGGGTTGATTCTGGGCGTGCTCAACACCTTCATTAGGGATATCGGTCAGGTGACACCCATCTGTTTGCAGGTGCTTTTTTGGTTCACACCGATTGTCTACCCCGCTAGCATCGTGCCGGAGCAATTGCAGAATCTCATGGCCTTCAATCCCGTCTACACCTTGGTCACCAGCTACCAGGAAATTCTCGTTTTCCAGACCTGGCCTGACACAGGCTCGCTCTTGAACTGCCTTGTGATATCAGCCGGCCTGTTATTGCTCGGGGGCTTCATATACTCCAGAGCAGCCGAGGACATGGCGGACGTTCTGTGAACGTACTCAGCGTCTCAGGAATAGGGAAAACCTATGTCCGTTATCGAAACGAATTCCAGCGTGTTCTATCTTGGTTTGGCGCATCGACGAGCTCAGCTCATGGAACCGAGGTTATTAGAGATGTCTCATTCGAAGTACGTGCGGGCGAGGCACTAGGCATCATCGGCACAAATGGCGCGGGCAAAAGCACGCTCCTTAAAATCATCTCCGGGACTCTAAAGCAAAGTAAGGGGCAAGCGATCACCAGAGGGCGAGTTGCCGCGATACTAGAGCTGGGCATGGGCTTTAACCCTGATCTCACGGGGGCTGAAAATGTATTTCATTCAGCGGGGCTGGCAGGCTTCTCCAGGGAAGAGATTGAATCAAAGATTTCTGAAATCGAAGCATTCGCAGAGATTGGTGATTATTTTTGGCAGCCAGTGAGAACTTACTCTTCGGGGATGCAGGCAAGAGTCGCCTTTGCAGTGGCTACCGCATGGCGGCCAGACATACTCATTGTTGACGAGGTGTTATCAGTTGGCGACGCCTACTTTCAGCACAAGAGCTTCGCGAAAATTCGCGAGCTCGGCAAGGCTGGGACAAGCTTACTAATCGTCTCCCATGATCGAAACGCGATTCAGTCAATTTGCGATCGAGTATTGTTACTCGACAAGGGCGGCATTGCTAAAGAAGGGCCTCCCGAGGAGGTCTTCGACTTTTACAACGCCCTCATTTCACAGAAAGAAAATGGCGTTATCGAGATAAAAAAAACCGGAAGCAACAAGGTTAAAACCGTTTCTGGTACTGGTGAGGCGACGGTTGAAAGTATAATACTGACGGGCGAAAACGGCGAAGCGACAGACTGCGTTGGAGTTGGCGAAAACGTTAAATTACGAATTCAGGTCAAAGTTCACCGACCGGTTGAAAGCCTCGTGCTGGGTTACGGAATAAAAGATCGGCTTGGCCAAGTTATTTTCGGAACGAATACTTGGCACACCAAGCAGAGAATAACTAATGCTGAAGCTGGGGAAGCCTATGTTTTCCACATCTCCTTCCCAGCTAACTTTGGGGTGGGCAGCTACTCCGTCCACACTGCTTTGGTAGACCAAGATACTCATTTAACCAGCAACTACGAATGGCAAGATTTCGCCCTAGTGTTTGAGGTGGTCAATATTGATAAGGCCCACTTCTCAGGATGTTCCTGGAACGAGCCTAACATCGCTATCGAGAAGCTGCCCGCATGACTTTTATCTCACATGCGCAGAATTTTGAAGACGTGATGCTGTGGCGAGCCCTGAAAGATGTTCAGCAAGGTTTCTACATTGATGTCGGTGCGTGGTCACCCGATATCGATTCGGTAACCCGTGCATTTTATGAGGCAGGATGGGCTGGGATAAACATCGAGCCGCACCCACAGTTTTATTCAGAATTGGTATCTTGTCGCCCAAATGACATCAATTTGGACCTAGCCGTCAGCGATGTGAAAGGACAGGCAGAGATGCACCTTGTGGAAAGTACGGGCTTGTCTAGCCTTGATTTGTCTATTGCGACAGAGCACCGAAACGCCGGGCTACGGGTAGAGGTTCGGAAGGTACAAATTCAAACCATCGCTGATATATGGAGAGCACACGTTCCACAGAGGCAGCCCGTGCACTTTCTAAAGGTAGACGTTGAAGGTACTGAAGACGCTGTTCTGCGAGGCAATGACTGGGAAAAATTTCGGCCATGGATCGTCCTAATCGAAGCTATGCAACCAATGGAGCAGGTGCCCGTGCATCAGCCAAGCGAGGCAATTTTGATCGACAACGGCTATATCTTCGCATACGCAGATGGGCTTAACCGGTTCTATATTGCTAAAGAGCAGTCTGCATTGCTGGATTCATTCCAGTATCCGCCGAATGTTTTTGATGAGTTCAATATTGCTGCTGCGCATGAGGCTGACAGCATGAGGCACGCCGCTGAACAGCGTGCAACAACCGCAGAAGAAAAAGCCAGCGCCGCAGAAGAAAAAACCAGCGCCGCAGAAGAAAAAGCCAGCGCCGCAGAAGAAAAAGCCAGCGCTGCAGAAGAAAAAACCAGCGCCGCAGAGGCATTTGCAGATTCAGCAGAATTCGCTCGCAAGCAGGCAGAGGCTCAGCTTTTGGCGATACAACACAGCGCGTCGTGGCGACTAACTTACCCGATGCGATTGCTGGTGAACATCGTGATTATATGGCCTACCAACGCAGGCAGAAGAGTAGCTAATCGCCTACTCGCAGGTTTAATCAATGCGTTCGAGACACCGCTCGCCAGCCTGATGAAGTTTTGTCTAAAGTATCCTCGCATTACCGCACTAGCCGACAAAAGCTTATCGCGCTTGCCTTTTTTGCATAGCCATCTGAAGCAAATTTTATTGAGGTCTGACGCAAATCACGGCGCTACTGAAATTGCCACCACATCTGAGGAGGAGTCGCACACTCATTTAAGCCCTAGAGCGCGTCAAATCCATGCTGATCTAAAAGCCGCAATCAAAAGCAATCGATAGGAAAATCCGCAGTGCGAGTCGTAATTGATATGCAGGGTGCTCAGACTGAGAGCCGCTTTCGTGGCATTGGCCGCTATACACTGTCCTTTACCCAAGCTGTTGTCCGCAATCGGGGTGAACACGAGATCATTCTGATACTAAGTGGCTTGTTCCCCGACACCATTGAACCTATCCGCGCAGCGTTCGAGGGCCTGGTGCCACAGGAAAATATCCGTGTCTGGCATGCGCCCGGTCCGGTTGCTGAGAGGCAGCCGGGCAACGACTCTCGCCGAGAGATCGCAGAGCTGACTCGGGAGGCGTTTCTGGCTAGTTTACAACCCGATGTTTTTCATATTTGCAGCCTGTTTGAGGGGTATGTCGATGATGCGGTAGCCAGCATCGGTAAGTTTGATCGGAAAATATCAGTAAGTGTGGCGCTTTATGATCTGATTCCACTGATGAGCCCCGATCAATATCTGAAGCCGAATCCAAGTTTCGAGCGTTACTACCGTCGCAAAATTGATGATTTAAAAAAGGCCTCTCGCTTTCTCGCGATCTCGGAGTTTTCGCGCAACGAGGGCATCGACAAGCTTCATTTAGAAGAAACCCAGGTGATCAATGTCTCAACGGCTACTGAGCCGTTGTTTCAGCCTGTCAATATTGCGAGAGGGGCTGCAGATCAGCTGCGGGAAAAATTCAACATTACCCGTCCGTATGTGCTTTACACCGGCGGTGCGGATGAGCGAAAAAACTTGCCGCGTCTGATTCAAGCCTTCGCCGCTTTGCCCTCTGAACTACGACAAAAATACCAACTTCTTTTTGCGGGAAAAATGCCTGAAGGCAATATCGCGGAGCTCGAGCGCAATGCGAAGCGGGCCGGTCTGGAAAGCGGGGAACTTTGTTTTACTCACTATGTCAGCGATGAAGAACTCGTTCAGCTTTACAACCTCTGCGAGCTTTATGTGTTTCCCTCGTGGCACGAAGGCTTTGGATTGCCCGCACTGGAGGCGATGGGCTGTGG
>Ga0182090_1342201_pt1 | contig 32842 bp, 28 predicted proteins | sample 041ome_24_FD_127767 | JGI IMG/M metagenome (GOLD analysis project Ga0182090, IMG submission 127767) | Metatranscriptome of coastal salt marsh microbial communities from the Groves Creek Marsh, Georgia, USA - 041408BS metaT (Metagenome... | ecosystem: Environmental > Aquatic > Marine > Intertidal... | reverse complement strand
GACGGCATCGTATTCCCCCTACCCCGCTGTGTGGGCTGCTCTCGTAACTAACGATACCGTACCGATTGCTCGCAAAAGCGCAACCGATGATTATCAATTGCCAACCCCGCCTCAGCGGCTCGCGCTTATTTACCCTGCCACTCAGGCTGTCGCTTCTGAAAGAATGCCTTGATGGCCTCTGTCGAGTCGTCGCTGCCAATACAAAAAGCTTGCAGTGCCGCCTCTTTGGAGATGGTATCCGCCAAATTGTGGGAAGCACCAAATGCCAGCGCTTCCTTGGTGTACCGCAAGCCGAGCGGCGAGCGATTAGCGAGCTCCTGAGCAAAAGACATCGCGTGAACCGAGAAATCGTCGTCAGGTAGAACACGGTTGGCCAAGCCCCACTCGACCGCCTTCTCTGCACCGAGTTTCTCACCAAATGCCATCAGTTCGAACGCGCGCTTGGCGCCCACAAAGCTCGGCAACAGCCAGGTAGCACCACCGTCGGGGACCAAGCCGATACCAACAAAAGGCTGGAATAAATAACTGCTCTCGGCCATGACCATGAGATCACAGGCCATGGCGTAAGAATAAGAAATGCCGGCGCAGGGGCCGTTTACCGCCGCAATCCATGGCTTTCGCGCGTGATGGATCGCCAGAACGCCCGGCTTGTATTCAGCGTTCAATTGATCTTCCACGCCCTCACCACCATTAGGCATTGGCTCTGACGTGTCCGACAGGTCCGCACCCGCACCGAAGGCCCGACCTGCGCCCGTCAGTACCACCACCCAAATGTCGTTATCGGCGTTGACCTCCTGCGCAGCGCGCAGAAACTCCCTGCGTAACGTGCCGTTAAAGCTATTGAGTTTGTCGGGCCGGTTGAATGAAACCCGGGCAACCCGGCCCTCTCTCTCTATCAAGACTGTTTCGTAATCATTCATCGCTATCTCCTTATTCCTGTGCCGCCTGTGCAGCGCCCGTATCCAGCAGGGCCTGTATGGAAGCCTCGTTCATGCCCATCGCTCGCAATACAGGAAGGGTGTCGGCTCCCAAAGATCGCGTGCCATGCTCAATGGTAGAAGGTGTTTTGCTGAAACGCGGCGCCGGGGACGGATGGGTTAGCCCTTCAACCTGCGCATAGACCGACCGTTCGCTGTTCGCCGCGTATGCCGGCGCCTCAACCATCGTCAGTACCGGCGCAAAGCAGGCATCACTGCCAGACATCAACTCATCCCACTGGTCACGGGTTCTCGTTTTGAGCACTGCCGCCAATTTTTCTTTGAGCTGGGGCCACTGTGATGCGTCATGCTGATGCTCAAACTGCGGGTCGGTAATCTCTGCTCGGGCTAACAACTCAGCATAGAACTGCGGCTCAATGGCGCCAATGGCGACATATTTTCCGTCAGCGCACTCGTAAGTGTCGTAAAAGTGAGCGGCCCCATCGAGCAAATTCGCCTCACGCTCATCAGCATTCCAGGCGCCAATTTGTTGAAAGCCCTGCATCATCCACATCAGCTGAGCCGTGCCGTCGACCATGGCAACATCCACCACTTGACCCACACCCGATCTTGCGGCCTCGAGGAGTGCACCCAAAACGCCAGTCACCAGCAGCATGCCACCGCCGCCAAAGTCGCCCACCAGATTCAGCGGAACGACCGGTCGCTCGCCGCGACGGCCAATCGCGTGCAGGGCTCCGGTGATGGCAATGTAATTGAGATCGTGCCCGGCGGCTTGCGACAGAGGCCCGTTCTGCCCCCAACCCGTCATGCGCGCAAAAACCAACTTGGGATTTTTTGCCAGACACACGTCGGGGCCAAAGCCCAGCTTTTCGCAGACACCCGGTCGATAGGGGTCAATCAACGCATCGGCTCGCTCGATAAGCGCCATTAATGTGTCTTTGCCCGCATCCTGCTTCAAATCGAGGACGACGGATTTCTTGTTGCGACCGCTAATCGGCTCGGCCACCTTGGGATCTGCCGCGCCCGGCCGCTCAATGCGGATCACCTCTGCCCCCATATCAGCAAGCATCATGCCGCCCATCGGCGCAGGCCCAATGCCTGCCAATTCAATAACGGTGTAACCGCTTAACGCTCCCATACCCGCTATTCCTCAAAAATTACGCTGGTTAAAGGGATCATAATGATCACCCAAACAATGGCGGCCGATGATCAGCTTCATAATTTCGGAGCTACCGGCGTAGATGGTGGCAATTTTGGCGTCGGCGGACTGACGGCTGATCGGATACTCATCCATAAAGCCCGCGCCACCGTGTAGCTGCAGCCCCTCATCGGCTACTCGTTGCTGTAGCTCTGAGGTCTTGAGCTTGGCTGCCGCGGCGTCTTCGGCCGATAGCGTGCCCGCGTTGAATGCCAGCGCCGCCTGATCGACGAAGCACTGTGTGATGTCGAGCTCTGCACGCAGTTCCGCCAGCTTAAACTGCGTGTTCTGCATCGCAGCGAGGGGCTTACCAAAGACCTCGCGTTCACGCACAAAGTCGGCAGTCAGATCCCAGGAAAGTTGCGCAGCGGCCAAATACCCCATTGCACCGAGCAAGCGCTCCTCGGCCAGGCCTTCCATTAGGTAGTAGAAACCTTTGTGCGCCTCTCCCAGCACGTTGCTCTTGGGTACCTTGATATCGTTGAAAAACAGCTCCGCGGTATCTTGCGCCTTCAGACCCAGCTTGTTCAGATTGCGGCCTCGCTCAAAGCCCTCCCAACCCGCCTCTACCAAAAATAAGGTCATGGCATGGGGATTGTTCTGCGGATCGGTCTTGGCAGCGACCACCACTAAATCGCAGTTAATGCCGTTTGAAATGTAGGTCTTCTGACCGTTCAACACCCAGTGATCTTCGTGCTCAACTGCTTGCGTGCGCATCCCCGCCAAGTTGCTGCCGGCGTCGGGCTCGGTCATCGCTACAGCAAGAATAATGTCCCCACTTACCGCACCCGGAATGTAGCGGTGGATTTGTTCTTCGCTGCCGAAACGGGTGATGTAGGGCGCCACGATGCGACTGTGGAGCGAGCCAAACCAGTCACTGCAACGCGCATACGCCAGCTCCTCGATAATGACTTGCTCCCAGCGAATATCGTAGTCATCCATGCCCCCAAAGCGCTCCTCAGGCCAAACCATAAGGAACCCCTGCTCACCGGCTTTCTTGAAAATCTCTCGATCGACGACACCCTGCTCGCGGAACCGCTCCATGTGAGGCGCGACTTCTTCGGCAAGAAAACGCCGGTAGGCCTCCCTGAACATGGCTTGCTCTTCTGTAAATTGTCTAGTGAGCATGACGCCCTCCTGCGCTACCTATTTTGTTCAAGGCCTCGACGCCCTTCAGGCCCCATGTAGAGTCATATCGGTTTCCACAAAAGCAGCGACTGCGCACTCCCGCCCAATGAGCAAACCCTTGTCGTGAATGCATCATCGACAGCCACGATCTGACGAGGCATCGTGACGCCATCACGCACCAACGCCACGACAAAGACAGGCCATCGGATCACTTCAATCCGCAGACGTCGGATCCAACACCTCTTTGAGCTCTCGCTTGAGGAACTTGCCGTTAGCATTGCGCGGCAACGGTTCTGAGAGAAACCAAACATAACGCGGCACCTTAAAGGCCGCCAACCGTGAGCCCATGTGTTCTCTAAGCCCAGCAGCATCCAGCATGGCATCGGGCTTTAGATGCACCGCGACACCCACTTCTTCGCCCAAACGATCATCAGGCACCGCAAATGCCACCGTCTCCAGCACCGCAGGATGGGTGTAAAGCGCGCCTTCAACTTCAGCACAGTAGATGTTTTCACCGCCGCGCAAAATCATGTCCTTGGCGCGATCAACGAGATACAGAAAGCCGTCTTCATCAAAGTAGCCAATATCACCGGTATGCAACCAACCATCGACAATGGTCTCCGCTGTCGCCTCCGGGCGGTTGAGGTACCCCTTGATCACCGGCGCGCCCTTTACCAGCAGCTCTCCTGCCTCTCCGACAGGCAGTACGTCACCCGCCTTATTGATGATTTTGCCCTCAAGGGTGGGTACAAGCGGGCCACAACTTTGGGGCCGTGCGAGAAAAAGATCCCCCGCGGTGTAGGTGCTGATCCCGCACACCTCAGTCATACCGTAACCCTGAGCGGGCTTGGCGCGCTGCGTGCTCTCGATCACTTTAGCGGGCAGATCGGGGTGCATCGCCGCACCACCCCCGCCCAATGAGTTCAAGCTCGAGGTGTCGTAGTCAGAGAAATTGGGGTGTGCCAGCAATTCACGCGTCATCATGGGCACCGCACTCAGCGTGTTCACCTGTTCGCGCTCGATCAGCTTCAGCGCCTCCTCGGTATCCCACTTGTACATCAGCACCAGCTTACCCCCGCTCAGCGTGGCGCCGTGCATCACGCAGTTGTTAGCCGTCACATGAAACAGAGGTGTCGCCACCAGTGACGTCGCAGGCGGCGCGGAGACCGGCGCTTCAACTGTTTCACCGCGGCCCAGCGCCTGAGTGGTCGCAAAGATCTGCCCCATCGCCGCCACGTTCATGATGTTGTGCACGCACCCTCGATGGGTCAACTGCGCTCCCTTCGGCCTGCCCGTCGTGCCCGAGGTATAAAATATACAGGCATCGTCGTTGGGTTCGATCGGCGGCATGGGCAACTCGGCAGCGCCGGTGACCGTATCCGCCCACTGGATCGCCTCGACAGGTGGCGCCGGCTCACGCACCGCCACCACAGTCATATCGGCAAAGTCAGCGGCAATGTCGGAGAACACCGCCAACCGCTGATCGTCCGCGACCAATATCTTGGGTTCGGAGTCCTTTAACGCGTAGGCCATCTCGTCAGCGACCCACCACGCGTTCATACCCACAACGACGCCACCCACCGCAATGACACCCCAGTAGGCGAAAATCCACTCCGGGTAGTTGCGAAGCGCGATAGCCACACGGTCTCCCGAGCCTACGCCTTGAGTCTGCAGCCATGAGGCAAAATTCGCGACGATCTGTCCGGCCTCGGCGAAGGTCCAGCGCTCGTTGCCGTAAACGATATATTCTTGGTCGGCATAACCTTGGCCGAGCATCCACAGATCTCGCATTGAGCCCGGCGCATGCTTATACGCCTTGAGACTGTGACCTCCCTGCTCGATCGTCGTCAGCTCAAGAAAAGCCTCTGGTGCCGTCACCATCGCTACGGCATGACGGTAGTGCTCCATAACCTGATCGCTCATCCTGCATCGCCCCTTATTCTTGTTGATCGCGTGACTCGGTATTGAGTCAGGAAGCGACAGCAAGATACCCTAACAGCATCGTCACAACCAGCTTCCGCGGCACGCTTATTGGCAGGTATCATGCCAATAGTTGCAGGGCCATTCCAGCCTGCGCCCCGCTACGAAATCGAGGTTTTTCATGAGCACACAGGACTTAGAATTGACGCGACTGGAGCCCTGGCTTCGGCAGCATGTCCCAGATTTCGAGGGGCCACTTGTCGCGGAAAAATTCGCAGGCGGTCAGTCGAATCCTACCTTTAAGCTGACGACTGGCAGTCGTCATTACGTCCTGCGCCGCAAACCACCGGGCGAGCTGCTCGCCTCAGCGCACGCGGTAGATCGTGAATATCGGGTGTTAGACGCTCTGAGGTCTACCGATGTCCCGGTCCCAGAAGCGGTCGCGCTCTGTGACGATGACAGCATTATCGGATCCATGTTTTATGTCATGGAACATCTAGAGGGACGTATCTTTTGGGATCCCGCCGTACCGGAGGTCGACGCTCCCGAGCGAACCGCCATTTATGACGAAATGAACCGCGTCATGGCCGCGCTGCACTCGGTTAACGTCAATGAGGTAGGACTGGCCGATTATGGCAAACCCGGCAACTACTACGCGCGGCAGATAGGTCGTTGGACCAAGCAGTACCGAGCCTCGGAAACGGAAAACGTGCCCGATATGGAGGCACTGATCGAATGGCTACCAGCGCACATCCCAGCGGGTGAGGAGACCGTCGCGCTGGTGCATGGCGATTACCGCTTGGACAACATGATTTTCCACCCGACTGAGCCGCGCATTATTGGCATTTTGGATTGGGAGCTCTCAACGCTTGGCGACCCGCTAGCAGATTTGGCCTACCAACTCATGGCCTGGCAGTTCCCTAGAGAAGGCGGCATCGCTGGTCTCGAAGGGCTTGATCGCGCTGAACTCGGCCTGCCTTCAGACAAGGCCTACATCGCCGCCTATTGTGAGCGGACCGGTCGACAAGGCATTGATAATTGGCCGTTCTACATGGCCTTTTGCTTTTTCCGCATCGCGGCCATTTTGCAAGGCATCAAAAAGCGCGCTCAAATTGGCACGGCGTCCAGCGCAGAGGCCGATAGTCGCGCGATCATGGTCGGGCCGCTGGCGGCGCTTGGCGCGGCCTGCATACCCTAGCACTCAGGAGAAAAACACCTCGTTGGCAGAAGCGCATGACAACCGCAGCCAGACACTCAATAGCGCCTATGCGGCGCTACTCTTTACCGCGCTACGCTTCACCGCGCTACTCTTAGCCGCCCTGCTGACGGGCCCAGTTGGTCGCGCTTTGGATCGGTTGGCTCGCTTTGCGGGTTTAGGGGAGCGGGCAGCTGCCATGTCAGCCTTCAACGCTTTCTTTTGAGCCGCCGTGGGTGGCGGACGCCTGCGCGAGCTCTTCGGTCGTCGGTAGGTTCCCGGTGCCGGGCGCAAGTCGCCGTATTCGAACCGATGCAGAATCTCCTCCAGCGTTCTTGATATTTGGGTGCAGCGACGCACTGACTCAATACGGCTGTAGGTAGCACGCTCCCCTTCCTTCACCAGTAAACGCAGCTCTTCCTCGTCGGGCTGACTGATCAGATTGAGCGGATTTTGCAGCCGGAACTTCGGCACGATATTGATATCGCCCGTATACTGCTGATCAAGTAATGCATGAACGCTATGCATCATCATATTGAATTTAGGCCAGTTATCTCCGTACTTCTTCGCCACGCCTCGATAAAAATTCAGCACTTCCCGACCGATACCCATACCCAGCGAAGTAGCGGCCTGCCTGAGCGGGCGCACTTTGTCATCTCCGGGAAGAAACGCTCTGGCAATGGGGTTAACCATGCTGACAATGTAGTGATTAGTCGAAAATAGCCGTGACAGGCGCTTCGCCGGCAGGTCATCGGCAACCGAACCATCGACCCAGCGTCGCGCCGGCAGGTAGGGCTGCGGCTCGCCCCACTCGTTCTTGGCTTGCAACATCACGGCAGGAAACACGCCCGGAATAGCACAAGACGCCATGGCGGCTGAGCGGAGATAAACGTTCGGCGATGACACTGCGTTTAATAACCTTGATCGCTGATGAGGCTCGGCGGGCGCAACCGTGATGCTCACCTGACGTCCCGTTTTTGCGTAAGCCTCACCGAAGGTCAGGTCGGGAATCGTCGCCTCAATCAAGCGCTCTGTATCCTCGGCGGTGAAACGGCTCCCGACGCCCGTCAGTAACTGTCTGACGATACCCTTGGTGTCAGCGCCGCCCGACTCCATCATGCCGATGAGATCTAGCTTCGCCATTTCCTCGTCGGTATAGGCGGCGAGCGCTGCAGCGACGATGGAACCTGCACTGGACCCTGATATCACTCGAGGCAGCAATCCATGGCGCAGTAACTCCGAAACCACACCCACGTGCAGGAAGCCCAGCACGCCTCCCCCGCTCAACATCAATGCCGAGCGCCCGTAGCACACGTTGCTGCGGTAGAAAAAGTCGAGTTTTTGCTGGGTAGGGATAATGTCGTCGGGTAGCTCGGCCAGCAACCTGAGGGCTTCATCGATTTCTTGAATGTACTGCTCTATGAGCTTCTTGGTGCCCGACCTGGCCTGCCGGTAAAGCACACTTTTACCCATGCCTCCCATATTGCCGTGGATACCCTCATTGAGCGCATACAGCAGGCTGGACCAATCTTTTTGCTTACGGAATTTGCGCAGCCGGTCAAGGCGATAACGAATTTGCGCGTGATCGTAAAGGTCTGAGGGCTCCTCATGCCGCCACTCGGCCTGTCCAGTCAGCTCATCGTGGGCCGTCGCGGCAGCAAGCCAGTCCTCGTAGGACTGGGCCATATCCATGCCCTGCTCAAGCTGCCGTAGTTCAGACTTGATCGACAATAGCCACTCCTTGTTTACCGCTCTTCGATGAGTGATTACGCGCTGACAAGCATAGAGGCTCAGCCCACCGCACGCCAGCTTGACAATGGAAAAAACTACACCGCGTCGCGATACGCATCCTGCAGATGGCGCTTATAGAGCTTCCCATTGTCCATACGCGGCAGTTGCTCCAGAAAATCGACCTTCCTCGGCACCTTTACTGAGGACAATCGCTCACGCATCCAATCAATCAGCTCCATTTCCGTCTCGGGAGACGCGTCGGCCCATTTCATTGGCTGCACGACGGCCATTACCTCTTCACCAAACTCGGGATGCGGAATACCAAACACCGCCACATCGGCGACCTTGTCATGGGTAATCAACAATCCCTCAATCTCCGCCGGATACACGTTGACGCCGCCGGTGATAATGGTGAAGTTCTTGCGATCGGTCAGGTAAAGAAAACCCTCCTCGTCGAGGTAACCCACATCCCCCATTGTGCTCCAGCCATGCTCGTTGAAGGCGTTCTTGGTTTTCTCTGGCTCATCAAAATATTCGAAAGGCCGGCTGTTGGCGAAGTACACATCGCCGATCTCTCCAGGGCCCAAAACCTCGCCGTTTTCGTCGAGAATTCGTGGCTCACCAATGATCGCCTGGCCCACTGAACCTTTGTGAGTCAACCAGTTGGCAGAATCGATAATGGTGAAGCCGTTCCCTTCGCTGCCCGAGTAGTACTCCACGATCACCGGGCCCCACCAGTCGATCATCGCTTCTTTGACGTCAATAGGGCACGGCGCCGCGGCGTGGATGGCACACTTCATTGAGCTCAGGTCATATCGACTCCGCGCCTCCTCGGGCAGCTTCAGCATTCGAACAAACATGATCGGCACCCACTGGCTATGCGTCGCCTTGTACTTTTCAATCAGAGCCAGAGACTGCTCGGGGTCAAAGTGCTCCATAATCAAAGAGGTGCCGCCTAGGCCCAATACCATTAAGTTGTAGTGCAACGGCGCAGCGTGATAGAGCGGTGCTGGCGACAGGTAAATCGTCTCGACCCCGAACCCAAAAAACGCGCCCACGCTACCTGACATTGGATGATCGGCATGAATACTGTCTGCATGCGGCGCCCAATAAACGCCCTTGGGCTTTCCAGTGGTTCCCGATGAATACAACATCGGCGCACCTAGAAACTCGTCATCGATGGGCGTTTCGGGCATCGCTGCCAGCTGCTCGTCGAGCGCCTCAAACCCTGCGATGGCTCCGCCCACGCAAAAACATCGATTCAGCCCCGCAGATGCCGCAGCCGCCTGAGTCGCGACCTCTGCAAGACTGGCAGAAGCTATGAACAGTTTCGCCTTGCAATTGGTAATGATGTAAGCGGTTTCTTCCTGCTTGAGGTGGGTACTGATGGGCGTAAAGATGACGCCGGCCCGGTTTGCCGCCTGCGCCACCTGCAAAAACTCAGCGCAGTTCTTCATCATCATGGCAATGTGATCGCCGCGGTTGACTCCGGATGCGCGCAGCAGGTGCGCTATTTGGTTCGACCTACGGTCCAACTCAGCATAAGTCACTACCTCGCCCGAATTGGCCATAATGTAGGCCGGTCGGTCCGGCGTCTCAGCGGCAAACGAAGAAAAATGCGGCATGGCGTCCCTCTTATATGAGCGTATTATTCCTATTCACTATACAAGTTCGGACACGAGATGGTAGCGGCAGCAACCATGAGCACCGGCGCAGAAATCAGGGCGCACTGTCGAACCAACGATTTCACCCGTCAGACCTCGGGTCTGGCACCCGGCTACGTGCAATGCAACGTCGTCATCTTGCCCGTCCAAGATGCGGAGCAGTTTGCCGCATTCTGCAAGCGCAACCCGCAGCCCTGTCCGCTGTTGGCGACCAGCCGCCACCCCGGCGCGGCCGATCTGCCTGAACTTGGAGATGACATCGATATTCGAACTGACTTGCCCCGCTACCGAATTTGGGAACACGGCCAATGCACGGGACAGCGCGATGACATCCTCGACCTATGGCAGGATGATTGGGTGGCCTTTGCCTTGGGTTGTTCGTTCTCCTTTGAGGAGGCCCTCAGCAATGCCGGCATAGAAATCAGAAACGTAAGTGAGGGCGTCAATGTGCCGATGTATCGCACTAACATCGACTGCCAATCTGCCGGCCCGTTCGAGGCAAAAATGGTCGTGAGCATGCGGCCCATGCCAGCCAGCGATGCCATCACTGCCATTCAGATCTGCTCACGGTATCCCTCTGTTCACGGCGCCCCCATTCATCTGGGTGATCCCGAGTTGATTGGCATTGCCGATTTGAACCAACCTGATTTTGGCGATCCAGTCAGCGTCCGCGCAAACGAGATCCCGCTCTTTTGGGCCTGTGGCGTGACGCCGCAAGTCGCACTAGAGTCAGCGGAGCTGCCGCTGGCAATCACTCACGAACCGGGGCATATGCTGGTGACCGATCTAAAAAACGCCTCGCTGGAGGGTGAAGCATCATGGAACGCCTGACGCTAAATTGCGACATGGGAGAAGGTTTTGGCCCGTGGAGTATGAGTGACGACGCCAGCATCATGCCGCTGATTGATGCGGCCAACATCGCCTGCGGTGGCCATGCGGGCGACCCCAGCACGATGCGCCAATGTGTCGAACTGGCGCGACGCCATAAAACGGAAATTGGCGCGCACGTTTCCTACCCGGATATGCAAGGCTTTGGCCGCCGCGCCATGGATATCAGCGGCCAAGCGCTGATTGACCTGATTCACTACCAGCTCGGCGCGCTGGACGGCATCGCCAGAGCCCACAGTACGCGGGTGAGCTATGTAAAGCCCCATGGCGCGCTCTATCACGCCATGCTGGACGACCCGGCTATCATGAATGACATTATGCGAGCTGTCGCCAGCTGGCACGCTGACCTCGAACTGGTGGTACTTGCCACTCCGAGAGACCGCAAAACCGTGCAACTGTCAGTCGAACATGGCCTAACCCTTCGCTACGAAGCATTTGCCGATCGGGGGTATACGAGTCGCGGGTTACTGTTAGGCCGAGACAAACCCGGCGCAGTACTTGATGCAGACGACGCCGCCAAACAGGCAGTGGCCATTTCACAGAATGAGCTTAGGACCCCGCGCGGCAAACGCATACCGGTGACAGCCGACACGCTATGCGTTCACAGTGACACGCCGGGCGCCGTCAAAATGATCCGGTCGATCAGACAGGCATTGGACCGTTTGTAAAGTGACCTGCTCTGTCGGTCCGGCGGGTGAAGCTGCTATGCGTCTCGTGTTCGAAGCAGACCCCGCACCAGAGTTGACCCGCACATTGCTCGCCATTCAAAAGAGCGCCCAGCGCCACTTCCAGGGCACCCTAACAGACAGCGTCATCGGCTACGCCACGCTGACCCTTTTTTTTAAGCCGCTCCAGTTTCAACGTGATCGAGTTGAGGCGTGGCTACTTGATCAAGTCGACCTCACAAAAACAGACACGCACTGTGATCCCCCGCCCGCCATCATACTGCCCGTCTTCTATCATCCCAGCGTTGGCCCGGATCTCGAGTGGCTGGCAGACGAAAAAGGCCTGAGTGTCGACGACATCATCGCACTGCACAGTGGGGCCACCTATTTCGCCTATGCGACAGGCTTTGCACCGGGATTCTGCTACCTCGGCACACTGCCATCTCAGCTCATGGCACCCCGTTTGGCCACCCCCAGAAGCAAAGTGCCCCCGGGTTCGGTTGCCATCGCGGATTTACAGACGGCGGTCTATCCCTGCGAATCACCCGGCGGTTGGCGACTGATTGGCCAGTGTCCTCAGCCACTGTTCAATCTCAGACACACCCCGGCAAACCTCCTGTCAGTCGGAGATACCGTTCGTTTTGAGCCCGTGAGCGAGGCTGATTTTTACGCCATGGGCGGCGCAAGATGAGCACGTTGATAATCGGGCAGGCAGGGATCGCAACAAGCGTTCAAGACAGCGGCCGAGCGGGGACTTTGCAACTGGGCATTCCCCCATCAGGCGCCATGGACCCGTATGCCTTGGTGAGCGGACAACACCAGCTGGGCCACGTTCACGACGAGGCCGCCCTCGAAATGGCCTATGCCGACCTAATCGCCAGATCCACGCATGACTGTCATATCGTCATCACTGGCGCTCCAGTGACGCTGGCTATTGATGATCAGTGCCTAGACCCTAGAAAGATTCACGCTATCAAAGCAGGCCAAACACTGAGTATCAGGGCGACCAAAATCGGTATCTACAGCTACCTACACATTTCCGGAGGTATCGCCACCGAGCCAGTATTTCAGTCCCGCAGCACTTCACCACGCGAGGTTATCGGCGGCTTCGAGGGACGATACCTTCGTGACGGCGACACCCTGCCCATTGGGCCAACTCACAGTAGGCCAAGCAGAGATGACCCCCTACTCGATCTGTCCCCATCGCCGTCGACGCTCACACTGCGATTTGTGCCAGGGTTTCAACACGACGAATTCTCTCCTGCTGCGATGAGCGCGCTGCTGGGAACGGAATTCTCGGTCACGCCCAGCGCCAACCGCATGGGCGTCAAACTCTCCAGGGGCGGCCTGCATTCCGGCATCGAGAGCCTGCTTTCTGAAGCAACCTGCTATGGCGCCATTCAGATACCGCCCGATGGAGCCCCGATTGTCCTACTCAACGACCGACAGACGGTGGGGGGCTATCCCAAGCCAGGTGCTGTCATCAGTAGCGACTGCGCACGTCTTGCTCAGGCGCGGCCGGGACAAAAGGTTCGCTTTGTCAGCTGTAGCGCGGAAGAAGCAGATCGGATTCAATGGCTGGAGCGTCACTTTGTGGAGACTCGACTCCAGTGAACACCCCTGATCTACTGACCACCTCTCAGAAAATTGAGTCGCTGCTGGTCACCCATAACCATCGCGGCATGGCCACAGCAGGCGCATCACTGGAGCCCGGCTACTTACTTCGTGCAGCGCGCTTGATTCAGGCCAGCGCCGGCAGAGTCTACATCCTGACGGGGTTCCCGGTCGGTGATACCTTCGAGACTGACGGCCCGGCGGGCGCCATGTCGCTGTATCGACTATGCGAGCGTCTCGGTAGCGATCCGATCATCTTATCGGACCCCGCGGTAACTACCGCTCTGGCCGCTGAGTTTCGTTGTCACACGCTGACTGATACCTCGGCCGCTGGCGCACGGCAGTCTGCCACAGCACTGTTTAAGCAAGCCCCCCCTGCCCTCGTCATCAGCATTGAACGGCCGGGCGCAGCCCAGGACGGTCGCTGCTACAACATGGCCGGAGACACCATATCCGCTCACAGCGCTTATTCTGAAGCCTACCTCGAGCTCGCCAACTGCCCTACCATTGCCATCGGCGATGGAGGCAACGAAATAGGCATGGGCAACTTGATGGGCGCGCTCTCTCACTTCGATATCCACCCCGCCGTCAGCACCTGCGAAGAGCTAGTGGTGGCAGATGTCTCAAACTGGGCGGCCTATGCGCTGTGCTTAATAACAGACTGGCTGAATGGCGCCCGCTACTGCCTGGCAGACGACGTGCAGGCGGACCTGGAGCACCTTGTGAGCCAGGGCGCCGTAGATGGCGTTACAGGCCATGCCACCGCCACTGAGGACGGCTTTGCCGAGCAATCAGCGCAACGACTGATTCACGACATACACACAATCCTTGCGCAGGACACCGTGACATGACAATGGCTTATCTCAACGGCGCACTCACCCCCTTGTCCGAGGCTCGCATCTCACCAATGGACCGCGGCTTCCTGTTTGGTGACGGGGTCTATGAAGTCATACCCTGCTATGGGGGCCGGATGGTGGCACTGGCCTATCACCTCGAGCGCCTGCAGCAATCCTTGGACGGCATTGCGCTCTCCGTCCCCGATACCGAAGAAGACCTGATCGGGTTGCTAGAGGAGCTCGTGCAGCAAAACGGGGGCGGCGACATGGGCATCTATCTGCAAATCACCCGGGGCGTCGTAGCGCAGCGGCAGCATGCCTTCTCACAAAACTGCGAGCCGACCATCTTCGCCTACACCTTTCCGATTACACCGCCCTCTGATGGCTCTGCTGCCACCGCTGTTTGCTATCGCGCAGTGACACGGCAGGATCAGCGCTGGGGTCGATGTCACATTAAGTCAACAGCATTACTGGGTAACGTTTTGCACATGATGGAAGCCGTAGACGAAGGCGCTGAGGAGGTCTTGCTCTTCAACGCCAGCGACGAGCTGACAGAGGCGGCGGCGTGCAACGTCTTTGTTGTGCTTGACGATGTCATCCTGACCCCCGAGCTCGATCACCAGAAACTCCCCGGAGTCACTCGACGACAATGCCTTGAGCTATTGGCGGCGCACACCGACTGGTCTGTGCAGGTGCGCTCGGTGAGCAAACAGGAGGTACTTGCCGCGAATGAAATCTGGCTCAGCTCTTCGACCAAAGAATTAGCGCCGGTCATCAGCGTGGACGGCCAGCCCGTAGGTGACGGAAAGCCCGGTCCTCTCTGGTCTGCCGCGCAGCAGCTCTTCCAACAACATCGCTTCGACACTGCTTGATGTCTCGCTCAACGCGGCTTGATATCGATCTCGGTGCGATTAGTGCGAACATCGCCGTGCTACGAGAGATCACCGTCGAACAGAAACTGATGGCTGTCGTCAAAGCCAATGCGTACGGGCATGGGGCCGTTGCCGTATCGCGTCACATCGAATCACAGGTAGATGCATTGGCGGTCGCCTTTACCGAAGAAGCGGTCACCCTGCGTGAAGCCGGCATTGCTGCGCCTATCTTGGTACTGGAAGGGCCCCACGCCGCCAGCGACATCGCTTTAGCAGCCAAGCTCGATCTGTGGCCCGCGATTCATCAATCTCAACAATTTGAATGGTGTCAGGCGCACATTGCCGACCTCTCGCAAATCTGGATCAAAGTCGACACCGGCATGCACCGGCTTGGCTTTGAGCTCGAAGAGCTCGATAGCATCAGAAACAAGCTCAGCCACGCTGGCGGAACAGACCTCACCCTCATGTCGCATCTTGCGGCCGCCGAGCACCCCGACAACGCGCTGACCACTTCGCAAGCTCGCAGATGGAGCGAACTGACTCAAAGATGGGATGGTCAAACCAGCCTGAATAATTCGGCGGCGACACGGTCAGCCATGGGTTATCGCAGCGATTGGGCCCGCGTGGGTTACGCGCTCTACGGCGGTCAAATAGAAGGCATGGCCGCCGATGACCGACTTCAACCCGCAATGCGCTTGACCAGCGCTGTCATAGCGATTCGGCAGGTCCCAGTAGGCGACTCCGTGGGCTATGGCGGTCGCTGGGTGGCGCAGCGCGACAGCCTGATCGCCACAGTGCCGGTCGGCTACGGAGATGGTTATCCCTGGAGTGCTGCCGATGGCACTCCGGTAAGCGTTGCCGGGCAGCTCGCTCCATTGGCTGGGCGCGTCTCCATGGACATGATCACCGTAGATGTCACCGACTGTGCCGATGTCGAGGTCGGATCAATGGCTGTGCTGTGGGGCGACGAACCACACATAGATGAGGTCGCTCGCCACTGTGGGACCATTGGTTATGAACTGATGACGAGGTTCACACGCCGTACGCCCGTGAGATACCTGAACGCATGACTAGCACTCGCCACATCAGGTCAGGACTGGGCACCTAAAGCATGCCCAACACACATACCTCGCCTGAAGATCTGCTGGCTGCCATTGACCTCGGCAGCAATTCTTTTCATCTCATTATTGCCAAGCCTGAGTTTGGCGAGCTCCGACCTGTTCAGGCGTTGGCCGAAAAAGTCCAACTGGGAGAAACCTCCGGCGCCGCCACGCTCACAGCGGGCGCCATTTCACGAGGACTGGCCTGCCTCGAACGGTTCAAGCAGCTCATTGACAGCACCACGCCAGTCAAAATTCGCGTCGTCGGTACCAATGCGCTTCGGCGAGCCAAGAACCGACAAGATTTTATCGAGCCCGCTGAACAAATTCTGGGCGCGCCGATTGATGTGATCTATGGTCGGGAAGAGGCCCGGCTTATCTACCTTGGGGTGGCACACACCCTCTCTGACGACGAGGACACACGACTGGTCGTAGATATTGGCGGGGGTAGCACAGAATTCATCTTAGGGCAGCGATTCGAGCCAATCCGCCTAGAGAGCCTGCAAATGGGATGTGTCTCCTTTGGAGAGGCCTTCTTCCCCGATGGCAAGATCACCAAGGAGCGGTTTGAGGCGGCTTATCATCGAGCGCGCATCGAGGTCTCCCATATCAAGCGGAATTACCATCAGGCACTGTGGACAGAAGCTGTCGGCTCATCGGGCACGCTGCGCGCGATTGAGACCCTCATCACCACCGCTGGTTGGCGAGAAGACGGCATTGACAGGGAGTCTCTCACACGTCTTCGGAAGCAACTGCTGGCTTTCAAGCATATCGAAGACATCGATCTGGCCGGCCTCAGTGAAACGCGAAAAGGGGTCGTCACCGCCGGTCTTGCGATCACCATGGGCATTTTTGATGGCTTGCAAATCTCTCTTATGCGAACCTCAGCGGGTGCGCTGCGCGAAGGCGTGATTTACGACCTACTGGGCAGGTTCAGCCATGAAGATGTCCGCAATCGTAGTATCTCCGCGATGCAGCAGCGCTACTCTGTAGATCAGCGCATTGCAGAACTGGTGACCCAGCGCGTTGCGGTACTTGCCGAGGCAACCAGAGAGCAATGGTGCCTGCAGGTCGACGACATCGAACTATTGAAATGGGCGGGAGCACTGCACGAAATTGGTGTAGCGGTCTCACAGAAAAATTACTCGGAGCACTCCGCCTACCTCGTACTCAATACCGATTTAGCGGGGTTTGCCCAGCAAGATCAGGAGGTCATGGCGACGCTAATCACTGGCCTCAAGGGCAAACCGAGATCCGAGCTGCTGGATGGTATCGCAAAGAGAAAGCGTCTCAGCGTGGCAAGAATGATGGTGCTGCTGCGGCTTGCTGTCATGCTCAAGCACGTCGAGGCGCTGGAAGAAATACCCGACCTCAGTGTATCAGCTGACGATACCTCGCTCACGCTGGCTTTCCCTCAGAGCTGGGGCGACGACCACCCTCTCACAGTATGGGAAATCGAACAGGGCGCTGCCGCAATGGAAAAACTGGGCGTCACGGTGCTATTAAAAGCGACCTGAGCGCATTACCCGAACAACTCGCCCTCAGCCTGACGACGGCCAGCGATGTGTCGCCAAAATAGTCAGCAGTGCTGTCAGAGATCGTAGCCACGCTCATCGTGCAGGACGATATCGAGTCCAGCGGTTTCATCTTCTTGATCCACCCGCAATGAGACCATTGCATCAACGACACGAAGCAACACCCAGCTGACAATCGCGGTGTAGACGAAGGTCGAGACAATGCCCGTCAACTGAATCCCGAGCTGACCGGCAATACCCTCGACACCGTCAGAAAATCCATTGCCGCTGAACAATCCGAGCGAGGGCGAGCAAAAAATGCCTGCCATCAGCAGACCCAGCATGCCGCCAACACCGTGCACCGGGAAGACATCGAGACTGTCATCAATGCCGAGACGATTTTTCAGCGTAATGGTGGCGAAGTAACACACAACGCCAGCCGACAGGCCAATCACCACTGCGCCCGCGGGCCCGACTGACCCCGATGCGGGGGTGATGGTACCCAGCCCAGCTACCATGCCAGTCACAATTCCGAGTACAGATGGCTTACCGTGACGCAACCACTCCATCGTCATCCAGGCAAGGGAACCACACGCCGCAGAGAGATGCGTCACCAGCATGGCCATCGCGGCACTGCTATCAGCTGCCACAGCGGAGCCTGCGTTAAAACCAAACCAACCCACCCACAGCATGCCGGCACCGGTGACGGTCATAGTGAGATTATGAGGCGGCATTGCAGTTTGACCAAAACCCCTGCGCCCACCAAGAGACGTAGCCGCGACCAGCGCCGCGACACCCGCCGTGATATGCACAACGGAACCTCCGGCAAAGTCTTGAAGGCCCATTTCCCCAAGCCAGCCTCCCCCCCAGACCCAGTGACAGATCGGCGCGTACACCAGAATCAACCAAAGTGAGCTGAAGATCAGCATGGCAGAAAAGCGCATGCGTTCGGCGAATCCACCCACGATGAGTGCTGGCGTTATTACCGCGAAAGTCAGCTGGAACATCACGAAAAGCGTTTCGGGGATTGATCCACTGACGCTGTCCATACTGACCTTTGCAAGGAAAATATTGCCCAAGTCGCCGATCCAAGGGCCTTGCTCTACTCCCGCAGACCCAAACGCCAAGGTATACCCCACCACAAACCACAGTACTGACATTAAAGCGGTCAGCGCAAAACACTGCATCAGTACAGAGAGGACATTCTTTACCCTCACTAGCCCGGCGTAGAACAGAGATAACCCGGGGATGGTCATGAACAATACCAACGCCGTCGACGTGAGCATCCAAGCGGTGTCCGCACCCGAGAGCGTATCGGCCATCGCGGGCGTACTGATCACCGCTGAAGAAATGAGAGCACATAGGGATCGGCTGGCTAATCCAGACATGAGTTTGCGTCCTTGGGAATTATTTTGAAGGCGGCAGTGTGCCATAGGGTGGTCAGCAACCCAAAATTCGAGATCATGTCAGTGATTGAGAATGTCACCAGCGCCGATTATTCTCGGCGCTCCTTCCTCTCTTTGCGAGTCGATCATGCGCTTTGTGTTCTGCGGTTTTTTAGCTCTGTCCTGCTGTATTTACGCTTCGCTGTCGAACGCCAGTCCTCGCAATCTGATTCTGATCATTGGCGATGGCTTTGACGACCAACATGTCACCATGGGACGCAACTATCTATCGGGCATGCAGGGTGCGTTGGTACTAGACACCCTTCCGTATCGCGCATCGGTGCAAGTAGAAACCATTTCAGATAAAGGCCAGCCTCTTTACGTGGCCGACTCGGCCAACACCGCAACGTCACTGGCAACAGGTGGCATCACCAACATTGGCAGAATCGCCACCGATATTAGCGATAATGATCTGCCAACAATCGGCGAGCGCGCCATCGCAAGTGGTTACCGTGTTGGATTGGTTACCACTTCATCGCTTACCGATGCAACGCCGGCCGCCTTTCTCACGCACGTATCGGCGCGAAGCTGTGAGGGCCCTGAGGAGGTTCTGGGCAGCACCTACTATGGCATACCCCAGCCGGCTTGCCCTGACGACGCGCGCGATAACGGAGGCCCGGGCTCAATTATTGAGCAATTGGTGGCAAGCAGCGCGCACGTGCTGCTCGGCGGCGGTAGCGACTATGTGCAACAGCTCACGATTGATGGCGAATCGGTCGAGGACGCGGCGCGCCGAGCGGGCTTCGTTATTGTCAATCGCGATACCAACCTCGATAGTTTGGTCAGTGATAAACCCATTCTCGGCACGTTTGATGGCGGCACGTTGGAGGTCAGATGGCGTGGCGCCGGCGGCCGCATTGCCGAGCCGACAGAGACCTCCTGGCTAAACGCGCTATCTGATTATCTCGGCGAAACGACCGAGCCCGAGCCAATGGTATGCGAGCCCAATCCCGACTACGGCAATACACCCTCTCTCGCGAGTATGAGCGGCGCGGCTCTGCGGCATTTGTCGCGCGAGAATGACATCGGATTTTTCTTGATGATTGAGTCTGCCTCGATCGACAAGCAATCCCATAAACGGAATCCCTGTGGGTCGATAGGAGAGATTCAGCAGCTTGAGGAGACGCTGTCCCTCGCGATGGCCTTTGCGCAGACGCATCCCGACACCGCCATCATCGTGACCGCAGATCATGCTCAAGCGGCCCAAATCCTGCCGGAGCCCACGCTGTACTCGAAATACCCGGTCCCGATCTACTCTCCGGGCTTGACCGCAAGAGTGCACACCCCGGAGGGCGGTACGATGAGGATTAATTACGCCACGAATAACGGTTTCAGCGAGGAGCATACAGGCGCGAACGTGCCGCTTTTTGCCAATGACGTGGCGGCGCCGCTCCTCAAGCCTTTCATGCGGCAGCGGGAGGTGCACGACGCCATGAGTCACTTCCTGTTCAGAAATGTGGATCCTTAACTCACGTGCTTTGCTGTCTAGATTGTCTCGGAACGATTCGCCCGCGGCGCTTTAGAGATTGACCCAGGTGTTGAGGGCCCGCAGCCGGAACTCGATGCCGTCTACCTTTAGCACCACGCTGTCAACCAGAATATCGACCACTCGAATCGTCGTCAGCCGCTGACCCACCCGAAGCTGCTGACCGTTGAGCGTCACTCGGGATTCTCCAGTCGATGAATAGTCATGGTCGCTGTACACAATCGTCGGTACCCGATCTTTCTGTTGCTGAGAGAGGTGCTCCAATAGCACCGCCGGGTGCGGCACCAATACCGACTCGCCCAGCTCGCGTGCCGCAGCTTCCATCGCTCGGGCGAGGTCAATCGGGGGCGCCAGCGATGCTGGCTCGACCATTTGATCGACAGCCGCCGGTTCAGTCAACTCAGCAGCCGGAGCGCTCGGGGCTAACGCCACCACCGCATCGCCATTCCCCTGCGATTGGGCATCCAACCACATCTGCTCATGCAGTTGAGCAATCCGCTCCTCGCTTGTTCCCGTGGGCGAATCAGCCTCGGTGATAGCTCCCTTAAACCCAGGCTCGCTCTCGTCCCTAGGAACAGATTCAGGTTGTTCGCGAGGCTCCGCTTGATCAGATCCCGACGGAGGCGTCATATCCTGCACAGTTGAAAGGTCAGTCGACGCATAGGACGAGGGCTCTTTTTCCGGTGAACTGCTATTAGACCTCGAGAGACTTGTCGCGCCTGCGGCTTCTGCGCGTTCAACCTCCGAGACCGGAGTTTCCACCGTTGCATTGTCACTCCCATTGAACACAGCGACTGCAGCACCGCCCAACAGGCACCCCGCCACCAAGATCAACACCCCACGCCCTGCCGGAGCAGGTTTGTCCTCACTCGAAGACACTGCCGGAGTACCGCCCTGATGCGGCTGCAGCTCATCGCCCTCTTCAGCGCGTTTTAACGCATCGAGAATCAGGGACACAGACGCCCCTCCGACAGATCTATGGCCCGCTGGGTTCCGGCGGCCATAAACAAGCTGTCGCCTAACCGGTCATTCAGTGCAAGTAGCGTTCTCACGCCAATGACACCGTCAACCTCCAACCCTACCTCTGCTTGAAATGCCCTCACCCGCTCCACCATTGCCTCGGTATAAGCCGCCAGAGGCGGAGCTGGCACGCCGTCCAGTCGGGCAAAAGCAGATACCACTTGGGTAACGATCGGCCCGGTAGCGCCCTCAGTCAGCGGCCCCGTCCACTCGTCGGGGGGACGCCAGAGGTATCGCGAACCGCCCCGCCAAGCCGCGGTGAGGTCAGCCAGCGGCACGGTGCAGACCGCCGCCCCAGTCCACAGCAGCGCACCGTTATCACTAATGTCCAACAACACCGTTGCGCCTGCAAAGCCATCGGCACGTCGCAAGGGGAGAATGGCGGGCCGATTGATCGCGAGCACAGCATCCCAGACCTCAGCATCGGTTTCCTCGCATCGAAGTCCTTGTGCTAATGCGGCCACGCACAAGTCCCCCGCCAACCCAGCCTCATCCCACAGCGCCCACATAGCCGCGTCGGCATCTGGTGCCCGCAGATTCCAGGTGCTTCCGACGGATGAGTCCTCATGATGCAGCACCTTAGAATCCTCTGACGGCATCGGGTCGACCGCTGTCTCACCTGCAGCACTTAGCGGTTCGGGCGTCGTCGAGGAAGATCTCGCCAGCATGCCGATGTGCGGAACCCCGTCAGTTAGGGTCAGCAACAACCCTGCAGCCAGCCCCATCAAAACAATGGCTACCAATACCCGTTGCCATGTCAGAGCCCAGCCAGCATTGCCTGCCGCATCAGCGGATTTCACAGCGCCAGCCAATACCTCGGCCGCTGCTTCGCGCACCAAGCGAACAGACACCGTCTCATCTTGCCGACCATAAGCGCCCAACATGGCGCGATCACACAGCAAATTCACCAGTCGCGGCACACCGCCACTCAATTGATAAACCTCGCGCACCGCAGAGGGCGAAAAAATCTCGCGGCCGCTACCAAGCCCTGCAATCTCCAGCCGGTGCTGAATATACGTCCGCGTTTCGTCTGCACTCAGTGGTGTCAGGTCAAAGCGCGCAGTGATTCTCTGATTTAGCTGACGCAGCTCTGGGCGCGCCAGCATCGCCGCCAGCTCCGGCTGACCGGTCAAAATAATCTGCAGAAGTTTTTTTTCATCTGTTTCCAGATTGGTGAGCAGTCGAATTTGCTCAAGGACCGTGAAGTCGAGATGCTGCGCCTCGTCAATCATCAACACGGTTCGTCGATTGGCCTGATGATTGCTCAACAAAAATCTATGCAGCGCGTCAGTCAATATCTTCAGGCTATCTGTACCCTGCGGGTAATCGATGTCGAACTCGTCGCAGACCGTCGCCAATAGCTCAATAGCACTCAACGCCGGGTTGAGGACGATGGCGATATCGGTTTGCTCGGGTAACTGCTCAAGCAAGCACCGATTTAGGGTCGTTTTGCCAGTACCGACCTCGCCGGTCAGCAGGATAAATCCGCCGCCACTCCCCACCCCGTACAACAGGTGTGCGAGCGCATCCCGATGCCGGGAACTCATAAACAGATAGCGAGGATTGACCGCAATGGAAAATGGCTGCTCGGCCAGTCCGAAGTACTGCTGATACATGGATCTTGATCCAGATGACCTTCACGACGTTGCGTCGGCAGATTTCGGCATATACCATGCCAAAACCGCGCCGGCGTCCCCGACATTATGCGCGCTGGTCACCGCTCTGCACAGTGTATTGATATTTTGAATGCCGAACTTTAAGGCGCCGCACTTGCGCGATCTGCACAAGCAGCAGTAGCGTCGTTTCGACATTGACCTTAGCTTTTCAGGAGACTTTTTCATGGCCCTGCCACCCGCGTTACAAAACAAGCTCAGACTGCCCGTTGTTGGCTCACCGCTCTTCATCATTTCCAATCCAGATCTGGTGATCGCGCAGTGCAAGGCCGGCATCGTGGGATCCTTTCCCTCGCTGAACGCGAGGCCCGAGCCCGTGTTAGAGGAGTGGCTTCAGCGAATTACCTCGGAATTGGCTGAATACGACGCTGCCAACCCCGATGCGCCGTCCGCCCCATTCGCGGTTAATCAAATCGTTCACGGGTCTAATGCTCGTCTTAAACATGACATGGACATGTGCGTAAAGTACGAAGTCCCCATTGTGATCACTTCTCTGGGCGCTAAAGAGTGGGTCAACGAGATGGTGCACAGTTACGGCGGCATCGTGTTGCACGACATCATCAATAATCGATTTGCTAAAAAAGCCATCGAAAAAGGTGCCGACGGGCTCATCGCGGTCGCGGCAGGTGCAGGCGGCCACGCCGGCACAACCTCCCCAATGGCCCTTATTCAGGAAATTCGAGAGTGGTTTGACGGACCTCTGCTACTGTCGGGCGCTATCGCAACCGGCGATGCCGTCCTCGCCTCTCAGGCGATGGGCGCCGACCTCGCTTATATAGGCTCTGCCTTCATCGCCACTGAGGAAGCCGACGCGGAACAAGCCTACAAGCAAGCGATTGTGGATTACGGTGCCGACGACATCGTATACAGCAGCCTGTTCACGGGCGTGCACGGCAACTACCTTAGACCCTCGATCGAGGCAGCCGGCCTTGACCCAAACAATCTGCCCGAGAGTGACCCCAGCAAAATGGACTTTGGTTCGGGGGGCAATACAGACGCCAAGGCATGGAAAAATATTTGGGGTTGCGGACAAGGGATCGGTGCGGTTAAAGAGTTGGGCACAACAGCAGACTACGTCGCCAAACTGACTGGCGAATACCAGCGAGCTAAAGACAGGATCAACGCCCTATGACTGACCACACGAAAATTCCACGCAGCACCGACGACGACTACAGCGCAGAGATCGTCGCCGAGCGCCAGCGCTTCATCGAACAGCAAACCGGGGCGGCGCTGGACCATACCAAACGGTTCTCGTTCGACCCTCATGAAATGGAAAGCAACATTGAGAATTTCTGGGGCGTCGCACAAATCCCCATTGGTGTAGCGGGCCCACTGCTGGTTAACGGCGAGCACGCCCAGGGCGAATTCTATGTGCCCATGGCCACGGTCGAAGGCACAATGCTGGCTTCTTACAACCGCGGCATGAAAGTGATCCGCGAGTGCGGCGGCGTGCTCACAACCGTGTCCGAGGAATCCATGCAGCGGTCGCCGGTGTTTATTTTCCGCAATGCACGGCAGGCCCGAGACTTCCAGCTGTGGCTCAAAGATAATTTTGACGCCATCAAAGCCAAGGCCGAGACATCTACGTCAGTGGGCAAGCTCCACGATATCGAGAGCTATCACGCCCACAGCATGGTTTTCACGCGATTCGATTACTCGACAGGCGATGCCGCTGGCCAGAATATGGTCAGCCGGGCGACCTTCATTGCCTGCGAATGGATCAACGAGCAGCGCCCGGAAATGCTGCACTACATGCTCTCGGGCAACTTCGACACGGAGAAGAAAACCTCGTCGGTGAATTTATTGAAAACCCGAGGCAAGCGCGTAACGGCAGAAATCACGGTACCGCGCGAGATTCTGATGAAACACCTTCGCGTGGCGCCTGAGCAGATTGCGTACGGTCAGCAGATCTCGACGCTCTCAGCATTACTCACCAACTCCTCAAACAATGCTAACCACCCTGCGAATGCGCTTGCCGCGTTGTATCTGGCTACCGGACAAGACGTGGCGAACATTGGCGAATCGAATCAATGCACGACCTACCAGCGGGCGACCAGCAAAGGCGATTTCTATTTCTCCATCACTCTGCCAGCGGTGATCATGGCGACCTATGGCGGCGGCACCTCCCTGCCGACGCAGCGAGAATGTCTGCGGATGATGGGTTGTGAGGGTAAAGGCAAGGCGCTCAAGCTCTGTGAAATCGCCGCGGCGTTGGTCGTTGCGGGCGAGCTGTATCTCTCGGGCGCCGCGCGAGTGGATAAAAAGACCCGCACCAACGAGTGGGTCGACGCCCACGAGCGGCTGGGGCGCAACCGTTGAGCGACTGGAACGCCATAAAACTCATGCGAAAGGCACTGCGAAGGGATTGCGGACCTGTTCGCAGGTTTGTTTATGTTCTGTTCACTGTCGTTGCGATCTTCAGCTCACTGGCAGGAGCAGAGCGTGGCTCCCACATCATTCTCGATGAGCCACTGCCGCAACCCGACTGGACGCTGCCGCTTATTGCGAATGGCGAGGGATCAGTCTCAGATAACTCCTTTTTAGGGCGCGTCACCTATGTGGATTTCTGGGCGAGCTGGTGTGGCCCCTGCCGCTTGTCGCTACCCGCTCTGAACCAACTCGATAAAGAATTTGCCGCCGAGGATTTTCAGGTGGTCGCAATCAGCGTCGACTATGTAGACCAGGACGCACTCGACTTTTTAGACCGATATCCCGTGGATTATCCCGTCGCCATCGATGCTTCTGGCGACTCCGGGCGGGCGTTCGCCGTGGCGGGCATGCCCTCAGGCTATCTGATTGGGCGCGATGGCTTGATTCGTGCCGTTCACGTGGGCTTTCGCAAAGGTGACGAAGACATACTCCGCAAGCAGATCGCAGCGCTGATCGCTGAACCCTGAGAGGCTCAAACGGACTATCACTGGCTGCGGCTGATATGGCATCCGCTCAGGCCCTCCGCTCGTACTCACCGTATGAGCGATCCAGACACCCTTTATTACGACGGTAGTTGCCCTCTGTGCCAGCGGGAGATGTCGCATCTCGCGCGACTCAAGTCTGACCAACTTGTCCTGCAAGATATTCACGAACTGAGCACCACCGAGGATCTACCGGCCAAAAGCGCCCTACTGCAGTCTCTGCATCTTCGCAGGGGCGACCAGTGGGTGACAGGGCTTGATGCCAACATTGCGGCATGGCAATACACGCGGATTGGCATGCTCTGGCGATGGCTTTCCTGGCCCTTTATCAAGCCCGTTGCCGACTGGTGCTATCGCTTCTGGGCGGTCAAGCGCTATGCCAAGCGATACCCCGCACGCCAAGCAGACGATAGCCATTCGTGAAGACCATCAGCCTGACTGGGGAGGATCTGGCGGAGCTGAGTAGCGAACGGCGCGCGCTACTTATCAACAGCTTGCCCGGCTATAAGCCCGCCATGCTAGTGGGCACAGCAAGCGGTGACGGTGACAGTAATCTCGCCATCATCAGCTCGCACTTTCACTTGGGGTCTCGTCCGCCACTATTAGCGATGATTCTTCGCCCGGATACCGGTAACAGCGAGCGACACACGTTGCGCAACATTCTGGACACCGGCCACTGGACGCTAAACGGTTTTACCTTGTCTCAGGCGAGTAAAGCGCACCACACCTCCGCTTCATTTCCCAAATCTGTCTCAGAATTCGGCGCCTGCGGTTTCTGTGAAAGCTGGCGTCCGCCGTTCAAGGCGCCCTTTGTTGAGTCAGCACCGCTTGCGGCAGGTTGCCTGCTGCGGGAGCACCAGCCGTTGCGCATCAACGGTACACATCTGATTATTGGCGAAGTGGTGCACTTGGATTTTCTCGAGGTCGCACAACGCCCAGACGGCGCACTCGTTCTGGACCAGATGGCGCTAGCCGCTGTGTCTGGACTGGATACCTACACAGCACCCGGTGCAGGCGTGTCATACCCGCCTGCCAGCATCGACTCAACACCACAGCCGCGCTGAAGCTCGTGTTGAACAGACAGATCCGCTAGGCTACGTCACGACTTCGAGCTCTTTCCGCGCCAAAAACCGGACTGCAGTCTTCCACTCGCCAAGACCAAGGTAACCGTCACTGATGACTTCACCCAAGCTATTCGCCTCCCTGCTCATGATTGCAACGCTGGGGATTTGCGCGCCCGGTATGACCAAAGAGGTGCCCGAGCGTGACGACATCGCATCGCGGTACAAATGGGATCTCACCGACATGTATATCGATGCGGCAGCATGGGACGCGGATCGCAAGCGCTTCCTGGAAAGCTTGTCGACATTGTCTGCACACCGCGGACAACTGGGAGACAGCGGCGCGCGCTTGCTGCAAGCGATTGAAAGCATTCAGGCTGTTGAGACCATCATCGCCAACCTATATGTCTACGCCGGCCTAAAAAGCTATGAGGACACCCGCATCTCCGAGAATGCAGCACGCTTTTCAGAGGCGCAGGGGCTTTACTCCCAGTATCAACAAGCACTCTCCTACTTCACACCGGAACTTCTGGCGATACCTGAGCCGACACTGACACAGTTTATTGAGAGCACACCGGGGCTCGAAATCTATGCTCATTATCTCGACGAGACAGCCCGAATGCGTCCATACACGCTGTCCGAGGCGGAAGAAAAGTTGCTCGCCATGGCATCAGACCCCCTTGATAAATTTGACAGCGTTTTCACTGCCATCGATAGCTCAGACCTGTCCTTTGGCACCATGATCGATGAATCAGGAAATGAGATCGAGCTGACCAACAGCCGCTACGGCGCCTTCTTGCACTCCACCGATCGGCGCGTTAGAGAGGATGCCTGGAAAGGCCTGTTTCAAGCCTACAAGACGCTCAACCACACACTCGCAGCCAACTATGAAGGCCATGTAAAAAGTCGGGTGTTTTTCGCGCGCGCGCGGGGCTTCGACTCCCGGCTGGCGCATGCAACCTATAGCAACGCAATCCCTATCGAGGTGTTCAATAATCTGGTGAAGACCGCCCGCGATGGGAGCGCGCCACTAAAGCGCTACTTAAAACTCAGAGAAAAGGTCCTCGGAGTAGAGCGACTGGAAATTTGGGACATGTACGCTCCGATCGTGCCGCCCACAATCAAAGACGTCAGCTTCGAGGAGGCGCAGCAAATTGTTGCGGACGCGCTGACTCCTTTGGGCGAGGAGTACCTCAGCGTTTACTGGAAGGGCTTTGAGGAGGGATGGGTCGACGCCATGGCCAACCGAGGCAAACGTGGCGGCGCCTACAGCTGGGGCACTTACACCTCAAAGCCCTATCTCTCAATGAACTTCGAGGGCACGCTCAGCAATGTCTCGACATTGGCTCACGAGTATGGGCATTCGATACATAGCTACCTGACCCGAAACACACAGCCTCAGGTGTACGGCGACTATCGGACCTTCATTGCCGAAATCGCGTCGATGACCAATGAAGCTATCCTGATGCAGAAGATGCTGTCCGAAGCAGCATCACCCGACGAGCGAGCGTACCTGCTGAGCTCTTATCTCGATGAATTCCGGGGCGGATTTTACCGACAGGCCTCCTTTGCTGACTTTGAGGCTAGAGCTCATGCCAAAGTTGAGGCTGGCGAGGCGCTCACTGCAGAAGTGCTGAATACGATCTACGCAGAAGTGTTTGCTGACTATTACGGCGATGCGGTGCACGCAAATGAGCTCAACCAGATCGAATGGAGCCGCATTCCGCATTTCCTGCGTAGCGATAATTTTTACGTATACCAGTACTCAACATCATTCGTCGCGGCAACTGCTCTTGCAAAGACGATTTTGGAAGATGGCGAGCCCGCCAGAGAGCGTTATCTCACCATGCTGAAATCCGGCTCGAACGACTACCCCATTGAACTGCTCAAAAAAGCGGGTATTGATATGACTTCTGCGGCGCCCATTGAAGCGACTATCGAAGTCTTCGATGACCTAGTCGATCAGTTGGAGCAGGCGCTCGCCGAAATGGAAGCGGTTGCGGCGGCCTCGCGCTAACGGCGCATGGCACAGCAAAGATTGTTGGCCCCCGATTGCGGCATGAAGTACCTTCCCCGCGACGCTTCTTTTCAGAAGGTCAGCAACATGGTCGAGGCTGCCAAGTTATTACGTAATGAGTTCGCCGAGTAGGTGGTAGGCGCCGAATAAATACAGGACACTTTCCATTCGGACACATCGAAACGCTAAGAGGTAGCGCACCTGATGATGGGCAATCAACCCAGCGGCACACGACAAGGCGGCAAAGTCTCGGCACTTCAGGTTTCTGCCATCGCACTGTTACTCGCCGCCATCGCAGCGGCGGCAGTATTTTTTACGGGGGTGTGGCCGCCCAAAGAAGAGCCGGTGGCCATTGAGCAGGCAGCTGTCATCGAGGCACCGGAACCAGAGATCACGGTACCTGAGCCCGCACCCACGCCGGCGCCTGCCGAGCCAGATCCGGAGCCCCCCTTAGCACCGACTGAACCTCCGCTTCCGCCACTCGACCAAAGCGACGATGCGGTGCGATCGGCAATGGCCGAGGTTGCAATGGGCACGATGGGTGAGCAATACCTGATACCCGCCAATATTGTTGAGCGAAGCGCGAGCTTGGTATATCTGATGGCACAGGGAGACGTACCCTACAAGTTAATCCCGCTCGCACGGCCCAAGCAGGCCTTCCCGATCACTGACGACGGCACCCAAGTCGTCGCCGATCCCGCCGGATTCTCTCGTTACGACGCGCTCGCCAGCTGGCTAGAAAGCCTCGATCTAGAAGCCTTGGTGGCGTCGCTTGAGCTATTCCTGCCACTGTTGCGCGAGGCATGGTCCTACTATGGCGAGGACGGAGACGCCTTCGATTTTGCGCTACTGATGACGCTTGACTTGATTATCAGCACGCCAGAGCTCGATCTCACCGAAGCCCGATTAATCCGAAAAGAGGCAGTGTGGATCTATGAAGATCCTACTATCGAGGGTCTGGCAGCGGTTCAAAAACAGGTGCTGAGAATGGGTCCTGACAATGCGGCGATTGTCAAAGCCAGAGCCGCCGAAGCTCGGGCACTCTGGATTGAAGCGCTCTCGCGAGCATCCTAAATTGCCGCTCTACTCCCACTCTGTCGGGTCGCCCTGATCATCAGCATTAACCAATGCCTGACTCGTTGCAGTATCGAAGCCACGATACTGCAGAAACCTCAGCCTGCGCGCCCTCTCCCGCTGCCTGGCATCCCAGTCACCTGAAATCGGCCTACCCTGATATTTCTTACGATAGGCCGCTTCAGCCTCCGCTCGCCAGTCGATCGGCGCTTCAAAGACCTCCTCCATAGAGTCACTGACAAACCCGTCAACTCGCTGCTGACGGAGATCATCGCGAATGCGATTGGGGCCATATCCTCTTCCCGTCAATTGGCGCACTCGAGAAGCCGCAAAACGTTCGTTACTCAGGAGGCCCTCGTCAACCAGCTGTATTGCAACTTGCTGAATAAGAACCGGATCGCAGTCACGGTTCCTAAATCGCCTGCTGAGCTTTGTCGTGAGCTCATGAGAACTGTGCTCGCGACGCGCTAATAAATCCATTGCGGCGAGCCTAAGCTCGCCGCAAGTAACAGGACTAGCCTTATCGTATGCACCCACTGGGCGGGGCATCGTCAGCCATTGGAGGATTCGGCAACACTGCCGATATCGGGGGCGTCGTCACTCTCTGGGCTGGCATCCACTACCTCTGACTCCACTGCCGCCAGGGGCACGCCCATCATTTGATGCCGGATCTGATCTTCGATCTCCTTGGCAACGGCACTGTTCTCTTCCAAAAACCGGGAAGCATTGGCCTTGCCCTGGCCGATCTTGTCACCTTTGTACGCGTACCATGCACCAGATTTATCGATCAGGTTTAGCTTCACCCCCCAATCGATCACCTCCCCCATATGGTAGATGCCGCTGCCATACATAATCTGGAACTCGGCCTGCCGAAACGGGGGCGACACCTTGTTCTTGACGACTTTCACCCGTGTTTCGTTGCCCACCACCTCGTCGCCCTCTTTAACCGCCCCAATGCGACGAATATCCAACCTCACGGAAGAGTAGAACTTGAGCGCATTACCGCCAGTCGTCGTCTCCGGACTGCCGAACATGACGCCGATCTTCATGCGAATCTGGTTGATGAAAATCACCAGGCAATTGGTCTGCTTGATCGCACCGGTGAGCTTGCGCATCGCCTGACTCAGCAGTCGTGCCTGCAGTCCAACGTGGGAATCACCCATCTCACCTTCGATTTCAGCCTTCGGGGTGAGCGCCGCCACGGAGTCCACCACCAGTACGTCAACGGCACCTGATCGCACCAGCATCTCAGCCACCTCTAGCGCCTGCTCACCGGTGTCAGGCTGCGAAACGATCAAATCATCGACCTGCACACCCAGCTTTTCGGCGTATTGCGGATCCAAAGCGTGCTCAGCATCGATAAAGGCCGCTGTACCACCGGTTTTCTGCGCTTCTGCAATGACTTGAAGCGTCAGCGTTGTCTTACCGGAAGATTCGGGTCCGTAGATCTCGACGATGCGACCTTTTGGCAGGCCACCAATGCCCAGCGCGATATCGAGCCCCAGAGAGCCTGTCGAAATAGACGGTAAGGCCACCCGCTCTTGGTCGCCCATTCGCATGACCGTGCCCTTACCAAACTGACGCTCGATTTGTGTCAGTGCCGCGTCCAGCGCTTTTTGCTTGTTCGGATCCATGCCCAGCTCCTCAGTCGTTATCTGTCTCAGTGTGTACGATCAGCTTCAGTGATGGTGGTGGTGAGCAACGAACCTCTCACTCCCCTGAAGCCTGTGACCTGCTCATCACAGACTTACCACCCGCTTTGACTGCCCAATTTCACCGCCTGCAAAACCACTGTATATATATTCAGCTTTTTTGCAATCGATTGCAATCCAGTTTAGCGATCAATTCCGTCGAAAATAGTGTCGCGCTGTGCAACATGTCGCCTGACGCGACAGTGTAGCCGCCACAGAGGCCTGCGGCTTAGAGGAAGGCATCGCCGCCATTAGGGCTTAAACATTGGCCTCTGAAGTGGCCTGCAGCGTCGCTGGCGAGGAAAAGATAAGCACCCACAATATCCTCAACGTCGGCTATCCGACCCGCGGGGATGTTTTGCCGGATCCCCTCAAGGACATCATCTGGCACGTCCGCCAGAATCGGTGTCATGGTGGCTCCCGGCGCCACGCAGTTGGCAGTAATGGGGCGATCGCCAATCTCAAGCGCCAGACTGCGGGTAAAAGACAGGATCGCGCCCTTAGCGGCGGTGTAATGTGAAAAGCCCGGCGCTCCGATATAAGCAAGCTGTGAGGCGGTGTTAATAATGCGGCCGCTATTTTGCGCATACATCTTCTTCAATGCAGAACGCGTGCAGAGAAACGTACCGCGCAGGTGCACGCCCATCAGTCGATCAAAATCTGCGACCTCGAGCGCCTCGACAGGACTGGAATGGGCGATCCCTGCATTGTTCACGAGGATATCCAGCGGATCTGATCCCAGAGCCGAAAACATCGCCAACACATCAGGCTCACTGCTGACATCCGCCTGTAGCAGTTGAGCCGCCCCACCCGCTTCGAGAATCTCCGTTACCACTGTCTCTGCAGCGGTGACTGTCGTCTCATCAAGGTAGTTGACCCAGACCATCGCTCCGTTGGCCGCCAACGCCCTCGCTACCGCTGCGCCAATCCCCGAGCTGGCGCCCGTCACCAACGCTACCCTGCCGCCGAGGTCGACTGAAATCGGACCGTTTGCCATGCGCCTGCTCCCTGAAACGTGACACCTTTTGCAAGTCTACTCGCAATGCTGAGGCGGTAACATGATGCGCGTAATGCCTTCCTCAATCGCCGAGCGTGACAGACACTATGATGAACTTGAGGCCGATTTTTCTTGGCTTGCTAACTAGCGTCAGTCTCGCCACAGCCCCTGCGCTTGGTTCTGATCTGCCTATCGAGGATGCG
>Ga0182090_1025209_pt1 | contig 33611 bp, 33 predicted proteins | sample 041ome_24_FD_127767 | JGI IMG/M metagenome (GOLD analysis project Ga0182090, IMG submission 127767) | Metatranscriptome of coastal salt marsh microbial communities from the Groves Creek Marsh, Georgia, USA - 041408BS metaT (Metagenome... | ecosystem: Environmental > Aquatic > Marine > Intertidal... | reverse complement strand
TTCTTAACGATGAGTTGGTACGTTCAGTTTATCTCGGCAAAGATTTTCGCCTTTAATCTTTTTGTCAGTGAAATCACTATATTTTCAATTCGAAACCTGTGATGCTCTTCGCGAATGACCAGTTCTGGTGCATAAAGCGTTTGAGACGCAAAAACCGTACCGTTAGAATTCCAGCTACACCCTCACAATCCTCAAAGCTCCTATATTGATGAAGCAAAAGCTCTTCCTTGGAATCAGCACACAACTAAAAATGACGCCGCAACTGCAGCAGGCGATCAAGTTGCTGCAGCTTTCCACGCTTGAATTACAACAGGAAATCCAGGAAAACCTATATACCAACCCTCTATTGGAAATTGATGAAGAAGCTAACTCACATGCTGGCGAAGACATTCAAACCGCAAGTGAAACATCCGAAATGCCCGAGGACATTGGGGAAGCGCTGGATACTGAATATTTCTCCATGCGCAAAACCGGGAGCTCCGTTTCGAATGAGGAATTTACCCATATCGAGCAAGTATCCGGGCAAGGCTTACATGACTATCTCAGTTGGCAGCTCCGACTTTCTCATATCTCGGAACGTGATCTAACGATTGGCGAAGCCATCATTGATTCAATTGACAACGACGGCTTACTTCAAGCGAGTATAGAAGAATTAATTTCGGCAGCTGCGTTAGAAGATCCCGCTGAAGCAGATGAAATTGAAGCCATCCTGAATCGAATCCAGCATTTTGATCCTCCGGGCGTCGGCGCAAGGGATCTTCGAGAATGCTTGCTGATCCAGCTAAAGCTGCTTGGCACTGACCCCGGGTATTCCGATGACAGCACGCTGGAAACCGCCATTAAGATAGTTGATAAATTTCTGCCGCTGGTCTCGCAAGGCGATCTAACCATGCTGATAAAGCAATCCAGATGCAGCAAAGAAAACATCATGCAAGCGCTGGATTTACTTAAAAGCCTAAACCCAAGACCAGGATCGCAGTATTCAGATACTGCTGCGGATTACATCATTCCCGATGTATTGGTACACAAGATCAAAGGTCAGTGGGCTGTCTCTTTAAACCCTGAGACCCTGCCAAAAATAAAGCTTACCGAGCAATACACTGAGTTTGTGAGCCAGACTTCAGATAAAGACCAACAGTATTTAAAAGGCAAATACCAGGAAGCCAGATGGTTTCTGCGCAGCCTGGAAAGCAGACACGACACCCTTCTTAAAGTGGCCAAGTCTATTGTGTCGAATCAAATGGAATTCTTCGAGAAAGGGCCAGAGCATATGCGGCCACTCGTATTGCGGGATCTGGCCGAAGAATTGGGTTTTCACGAATCGACCATTTCCCGGGCAACTAATCAAAAGTATCTAAGCTGTCCTACCGGTGTATATGAGCTGAAATACTTTTTCTCAAGCCAGGTCTCGACCACGTCTGGCGGAGAGGCCTCTTCCACAGCGATTAAGGCTCTTATTCAAAAACTTGTTCGTGAAGAGAACCCTCAAAAACCATACAGTGACAGTAAACTGGCCTCAATGCTAAAAGAAGAAGGTATCGTTGTCGCTCGCCGAACCGTAGCGAAATACCGTGAAATGCAAGGTATTGAGTCCTCCAGCGCACGCAAAAGAATCAACTAATTCAATCAATTCGTTACATCGGGCCCAAGCCAGTTAAATTGGCTTAGGAAATTTCAAATCTTGTGCTAACCTGAGATCCCATAACGGGATTTCCTCAACATTGAAAGGAGTTAGATATGCAGCTCACTATCAGTGGACATCATATCGATGTCACCGAAGCGCTAAGAGAGTACGTTACCAATAAAATTTCCCGCCTTGAAAAACACCATGACCGAATCACGAATACCCACGTGATCCTCACGGTCGAAAAACTCCAACAAAAAGCTGAAGCTACATTACATATATCAGGTGCTGATTTATATGCGGATTCTGAATCCGAAGATTTGTACGCAGCCATTGATTCACTGACCGATAAACTTGATCGTCAACTTATCAAACACAAAGAGAAACATCGAAACCACTAATGCAACTCTCAGAGTTATTTTCTCCTGCTCTCAGTTTTACCAAGCTTGAGGGCAGGAGCAAGAAACGGTTGTTTGAAACCGTTGCCAAAAAAATCTCCGAAAACAACCCCTCCCTCGACTCCGATAAGATCTTTGAATCATTATTAGAGCGCGAACGGCTGGGCTCAACTGGACTAGGGGACGGCGTCGCTGTGCCCCACTGCCGACTGGAAGGACTTGAAAAAGAGGCGTTGGGTGCACTCGTGCAACTAAACGAGCCCATTGATTTCGATTCCCCCGACCGAAAGCCGGTAGACATACTGGCTTTTTTGCTCGTCTCCCCAGAAACTTCACAAGGACATTTGGATGCCTTGGCTGCCATCGCGGCCAAATTATCCGAAGAAAACTGTCGTCAAAAATTACGCTCAGCTGAATCGCCCGGGGACCTAGTAGACTTGATGCTAACCAGCTAGACCTAAGCCATGAGTGAAATACAGCTAATTCTGATAAGCGGCCGTTCCGGCTCAGGCAAAAGTGCCGCCTTGAACGCGCTGGAAGATGCCGGATTTTGCTGTATCGATAACCTCCCCGCAGCTTTTTTACCAGAGCTAATAGAGCGACAAAACAACATGGAGAATGGCAAAAGTATTGCCGTTTCCATCGATGTAAGAACACCTTCAACGGATCTCAAGCGACTGCCTGATTTCCTGCGCAGCTTTGGCGACAAACTGCAAAGTTGCAAAATTCTGTTTTTGGACGCTTCTACTGATATTTTGGTCAAGCGATTTAATGAAACCCGGCGAAAACACCCGCTAACTGACAGCAACACCACTTTGGCCGAAGCATTATTGCGAGAGTCAGAACTACTCACCGAAATCGCTGAAGTATCAGACCTCACAATCAACACTGATCAGTTGTCACCATACGACCTGCAAGATATTTTACGCAGGCAGCTGGGCGTTGACTCAACCGGTGATAGACAATTGATCATTACCTCGTTTGGGTATAAATATGGCGTCCCCACTTCGGCAGACTATGTCTTTGATGTTCGCTGTCTTCCCAACCCTCATTGGATACCTGATTTAAGGATGCTCACTGGTCTGGATCGAGATGTTGCCTCTTATCTGGAGGGGCAGGAGCAGGTGGCAGAGATGCAAGAGAGTATCCAGAACTTTTTGGAAAAATGGGTGCCCGAAATCTTTGCAGGTAGTCGTAGCTATCTTACCGTAGCCATTGGTTGTACCGGCGGAAAACATCGCTCTGTTTATTTATCCGAGCAATTGGGAAAACATTTTCGGACACGGTTCGAGAATGTTCAGATTCGTCATAGGGAGTTGACATGATCGAAACAAAAATAAAGGTGGTAAATAAACTTGGACTCCATGCCCGTGCCTCATCCAAGCTGGCACAGCTAGCTGGGCGCTATGCCAGCGATATAAGACTGGGCAAGGAAGATGAGGCCCTTGTCGATGCAAAAAGTATCATGGGATTAATGTTGTTGGCAGCAGGTATTGGTTCTTCCCTTATTTTGCGCGTGGAAGGCAAGGACGAAGAGGAAGCCGTGGCAGCTATTTCAAAACTCTTTGCCGATAAGTTTGATGAAGGCGCGTAACCTTATTAATTTCTCATATTGATGCGTATTTCTTGCTCTCCGTCGCTGAGTACCAATTCATCTTCCAGAATCTGCTCAATTCGATAACCACTTATCGTCTCCCCTTCTCGATAGGTCGACGAATTGGCAAAAACACGACTCAATCTTGAGTTCCCAGGAAAATAAAGATGGCCACTAAAGTTGGGCATAACTGACTGATTGTCCAACTCATCTTGATCTGATGACACATCTTGAATTGAAAAAGCTTTCTCCATCTCTCCTTGCTGGTTATTCACTTCTTGCTGCCCAAGAGTTGCCGAAGCAATAGTCGCCTCCGACGGATACGGTTTACTTCCCGTGGGCATTTCGGCTACCCCTGCCCGAGCTTCCGTTTGCCCTCCTTCTATCGCCTCACTTTCTACAGCAGCCACTGGCGCGGCAGGTGGAACAGCCTCAAGAACCCGAAAAGCAACAAATCCAAACACAATCAGCACCAGAACCATTCCAAATCCAACTAACCCAATTAGCCAACGGCTGGTGTTATCAGCAGGGGTTGGGTCGTTCCAGAAATCCTGATCCCAGTCAGAAATTTTTACATCGCTCTCACGACGACGCTCTTGATCAGCTTTCTTTAAGGCACCAAGAATGTAAGACATCATTCACTCCTGAGCCAGAGGGCCAGTTTCATTTTCACGAAGTGCCAATACGGGCAAATCCTCTGTTTGCTCCATCAGGCGAAGAAGCGTCCTCGGCCCCAATAAACCATCCGGTTTTAACCCTTGACCTGCTTGAAACTCAGCAACGTGATCGGCAATTAGTGCCGAATACACACCACCGTTATAGATATACTCATACCCATCCAGAACATCAACCAGCTTCTGCTGCACCCAGGAAACCAATTCCGGGTTACGGGCCCCCGGAGCAACCAACCCCTGATAACCTTCGAGCGCTGGCCAGAGATATAAAAACTCCGCGTTCCACTGCCTTTCAAAGGTCTCCGGTGAAATACGTCGTGAATCCCGGGAATTGCTAATTAACAATTCAGAGTTGCGGAGCTCGTAAAGTAGATAGAGATACTGACTGTCCTCTGTAGGTGTTAATCGCAATAATCCGGGGCGATTAATTTCAAATAATTCTGTCATTTGTAAATCGCTATCCCGCTGGCAGGACAATCCATTTTGCCTGGCAACTTCACACAATTCGTCCTGATCCGTGGCCAGTGCTTCCACTCCCCAAATTTCCAATAATTGCTCGTAGGCATTCAGTCCAGAAAGCATCCCCGGCTCACTTGATGTAGAGAGCACATCAGCTTCGACCATATCTGGCTCTTCTGTTGCAGGCTCTAAAATAGAACCTCTCTCGTCAACCACCTCAGGGACATCAACATTATTCGCTGCACTTTCAGACTCGATGACGATTGGGCTTTCCTGCATCACCGGTGCCGTTTTCGTCGTCGGACGTTGACCCACAAATAAATACATAGCGATAACAGCGAAGGCAACCAGGGCAGTCATCGCAATAATTGGGCACTTTTTCCCGGGCATCGGAGCAACAGGGCTCTTGCCAAAAACTTCATGGCTGGCCGCCTTTACAATCGGGGCTGAAATCTGCTTTTTATTGGTTGCATAGGCGCCTAGCAAAGCACGCTCAGCGAGCAAATTAACAACCCGCGGCACACCATCAGAAAGTTGATGAATTGATCGAATTGACCCCGCGTCAAAAAGTGTTCTATTACATCCGGCTCGGCGTAAACGGTGGGAAAGATAATGAGCGGTCTCCTGGCGATCCAGGGGTTCTAAATGAAACCGCGACACAACCCTCTGGTTAAGCTGGCGCAATTCATTTCGGGCTATCAGGTCGAGCAGCTCCGGCTGCCCGACCAGAAGAATATGCATAAGCTTGGCTGTATTGGTCTCGAGATTAGTCAACAGGCGCAGCATTTCCAGAACATCCGGATCAAGATTCTGGGCTTCTTCAATGACAACCAGTGTTTTCTTGCCCTCGCCATAGGCCTTCAATAAATCGCGATTAATTAAATCTGTCAGCGCTTTAATCGAATCATCATGGGAATACTGCAGGCTAAGTTCAGAGCAAATACTGGCAAGCACATCACGGCTATTGAGCTTGGCATTGAGAATATAGGCCACACGAATATTGCCGGGCAGCTGCTCCAACAGTAGCCGCGTCAATGTCGTTTTACCCGTGCCAACTTCGCCCGTAAGCAAAATAAAACCACCCTCGCGATCAAGGCCATATTTCAGGTGGGCAAGCGCCTGACGGTGCTGAGGGCTGGGGTAAAGAAAAGCAGGGTCAGGCGAAATCGTAAATGGATCCCGCTCAAGCCCAAAATAGTCGAGGTACATTAGTTGCGCACCCAGCTCATTGGCCTAGTTATCCTCGGGGACAACTGTTCCTTGCGATTCTTCCTGATTACCGGCTTCGAACTGCTCCAACACAGTATTAGACGTCTCACCCAATGTTTGTCCATTACCCATGTCGTAATTACGCAAGTAATCAAATCGACGGTTGGTCGTTGCCGTGGACTGTGCCGGTGAGCGCAAAATAGTCGGCCGAATGAACATCATCAATACTCGCTGATCATCGTTATTGTTTCGATTGCGAAATAATCCGCCCAGGATAGGAAGATCACCCAGCAAGGGGACCTTGCGATTAGTAATGCCAAAGTTGTCATCCATTAGCCCGCCAAGGATTAATAGCTGACCATCACCCACCATCACATTGGTTGTAATTGTTCGTTTATTGGTGACCGTATCGGCTGTTCCCAGCGAAGTTGCCGTACCAGCAATACTCGAAGACTCCTGTTCTATTTCCAGACGTACTGCATCTCCTTCATTAATTTGGGGAATTACTTTCAATTTAACCCCCACTTCCTCGCGCTCAATTGTTTGAAACGGATTGCTGGAACTATTATTAGAGTTCGTATAACTACCAGTAATGAAAGGTACTTCTTGTCCCACAGTCAGCTCAGCTTCCGAATTATCCAGCGTAACGACCGATGGCGAAGACAGGATCGTAGTTCGGGAGTCAGTTCGCAGCGCATCAACTATGACCCCAAAAGCTTCGCCATTGTCTTGGTCAAAATCACCGGCAGACAAATAGACGCCTGTATTTAAATTGATATTAGACAGCTCGCTATCTGTCACATCTCCGTCTGCTGCTACACCAATCAGTGTGGGAATAAGGTTGTCAAAATTAGTCAGGATGCCACCTGTATAGCGGCTGGCGCCCGCTAACTGCACATTTAACCGATTGGCTTGTTCCTGTGAAACTTCAGCAATAACCGCTTCAATCAATACCTGTGAGCGGGGACGATCCAACTTGCGAACCACATCCCGGATCTGGTCAATCACCGAGGCCGAAGCGGCAATGACCAAGGCGTTGTTATCAACTTCTGCCTCAATTCGATAGCCTGATCGACTGCCTCCTTCGGCGCCGCCACCGCCCTCTCCGGCAATCGCCAGAAACGTCTCGGATTCCAGCATGCCATCCAGTATCGGCTTGATTTCTTCCGCTTTGGAATAATTGAGATACAAAACCTCGACGCCGCCATTGGAATCAGTCGGAACATCCAGGGACTTAAGCATTTCCCTAAAGGCTGCTCGACCTGTACGTGGCCCACCAACAATGATGCGGTTATTAAATGAATCTTCCACGATACTCAAATTTTGCTGTTGCAAATTTTGCATCTGCGAGGCGATATGCAATGCCTCGGCCGCTGAAATATGTCTTAGATTAATCACATCAATCGCCGACTGTTCTGGCACGTCAATTTCTGCCAAAACTCGCTCCAGCTGAGCGATTTGAGAGACGGTATCCGTAGCGACCAGGTTGTTTCCTGCGTCATATGCCTGCAATAGGGAACCACGGCTCATCATCGGCTTGAGGACAGGTAACAGCTCATTCGCTCGAACATGATTTACACGAATCACTTTGGTTTGTAACTCGCTGCCCATGACCCCAGAAGGGATCTGGAAACTTTGTGCAAAAGGAACAACCCGAATAACAGCACCATCATCAACCGCCTGAAAGCCTTGCACCTGCAAAGCAGAAAGCACCGCCTCGTAAAGCAATTCAGACTCAATTGGCTCGGGAGAAATAATAGTGATCTCTCCCCGAACTCGTGGATCCAGCACAAAGGACTTTCCGGTTATTTCAGCGACGGCTTCAATAACACTTCGAATATCTGCTTCGCGGAAATTAATGCTTACTGTTTCCGCCTTTAGAACGGCAGACACAAATAGCCCAGTGACTAGAAACATCACACCCAGCGGACGAACAACCGACTTTAAACCCACGATTTTTGCCACCATAACCTCATTGAATCCTATTGAACCCTGCCCGCGCCTAGCTGCGGAAGAATTTTCTCGGACAGACTAGCCCCATTTACAAAAAGCTCAATCTGTTCTTCGTCTCGTACTATTGTCACCGGCATAGATGTCATTTGCGAAAACTGCTGCCACATTAGCGGATTGCTTATCATATCGCTCACTGCCGCCCCATTCACCGAGATCAGCACATCACCTTCCTGCACATCGGCCAAATCGACAAGATCTGCCGACAAATCCCCTAATCGCAATCCCATACCGACCCCGGGAACCATCTCCGGGGCTGCAGAAAGCAGGCCTGAAAGACTAAAGCCCTGACCCGCTTGAGACTCATTCAGCTCTAGCAAGTCCGACTGGTTCGTCCTTTGAGCGGAATTGCCATTATCTGTGATTGACTTTAACGGAATCTGACGCCGACTGCCTCGCTGGGATACGATCACCCGGTTTTGCTCAACGGCTTCCAAAGTGACGTTATTCTCTATGCTGTCACCCACTGCATAAACACCATCGGGCCTGGCCGAAGTGGAAATGGCGGCATACGAACCCCAAGGGGAAATTACCACACCCAACAATTCAGCTCGAATACTTGCATTAGCCAGATTTTCGTCGGCCGAGACTACCTCGGCTATTTGTTCAACCGATTGCGATCGTGGGGCAGAGAACCAGTTCCAGCGTAAATTCTCTATACGAGATTGGTTGGTCAGGTTGTTCGAGCTCACTACGACTGTCGGCTGGAGAACAACCCAAACCATAGATACCAAAATAACCAGGGAGGCCAGGGAAAATAGCCCGGTTAAAATTACTCGTGAGCGAGTTGTCGCCACAATAGACAGGCGCTCGGGCATGCTTTCAAAAAAACCTGTATTGAGTCTACTCCACATAATCACGACCCTGATTAACAGGGCAACTCTCCACTAATTTCCCAACCGAATCGATTACCACCCAGTGGTCGCATAAGACTTTGAGCCATCGCAAGCATTTCCTGGGATGCCAACAGCTCTCCTTCTGCAGCATAAGTAGCATTGCGAATTTCCATCATCCCACTAAAGGTGTCGCCACCAACAGCAATGTCAATGCCCTCAGAAATCGACTTCATCGATAATTGGTGGCCACCAGCTGCGGAGCCAAGAACACTCAAATTCGACGTGACCAAATTTCCCCTGAGCTGTGTGATCCCCTGGAGAGGACAATCGTTTTGCACCCAATCCAGTCGCTCAATCTCGCCGGAAATCCTTGCATTTAACATACCACCGGTCACGCCCAGTGCTTGCAAATCCAATGATTCAATCTGCATATTCTCAAACGATATCTCATCTAAACCACGCAAGCTAAATACCGTCTCCAATTTTGCCGAGGTGTGTTCCAGCGAAACACACCAGCGTCCCGGGAATAGCCCTGGACACCAGTGGTATGTCAGATGCACAGGCCCCTGCACACCTTCGGTATTTATCCAAAGATCCCCGGACACAAGGCTGGCACCTTCCAGATCTGTGTATTCCATCTCTGCAAGTATGTCTCCAGCAATCATCCTTAGTGGAAGATTAATGGCGATCAGAATAAAAATTGCCAAAAGGGCAATGACTGACAAACCCGCTATTCCGGCTTTGCTCATTGCCCTGCTCCAGGGCCGGTTTCTGGCCGCACGCCCGATTGGCTGACGATAACAGCAGAAGCGGAAAGACGCGCATTCAGCTCAACCTGGGCCACGTCCGGGGCAGGTCGAGTAATAGCCAAATTCCCCACCTCGAACCCGGCACAGACATAAGATTGCACCAACGCCAAAGCGTTGGACCCTGGCAACGACGCCACGTTGATATCAAACTCACGCGTATTAATCACTCGAATATTGACGTCGGCGCCGGCGCGGCGACCTATATTTTGGGCAAATTCTGAGAGGCTGTCGTTGCCACGAACTACCGGTCGTTCTCTGGAACAAGCATTTTGCATTCGACTGACTAGCCCCGCATTTTCATAAAGCCATACCAGACTTTCCTGAAGATCCTGTCGCTGCTTTTTGACATCCAGATAGTGTCCCAAAATTGGTTGGACCAATACCAGATACAAAAACAATACCAGTATCAAGGGAGACGCAATTTTCAGGGTTCTGCGATCGCTTGGCACCAGCGAATCCCAAGCAGCGACAACCTTCTCCAACAATTGCTTCATTGGCGGCCATCCTCGACACTTAAGCGGCTTACGCCTTCCCGTTCTGTCGACTGCCAGCGATAGGTCCAGTCCGTTAGGCCCGCCAGCCTGGCCTTGATTTGCTCGCTTTCACTTAATTCTATTTGTATCCCTTTTTCTGATTGTTCCAATAACAGCATGTCGCAATCTGCACAGGTTGAAAAAATTCGATCCAGGGAAACAAGCTGGGCCATGGGTGGTCGCTGTAAGGTTATGTACTGGTGTTCCAGAAGGCTCATTTTTGACTGAGCCTGGGTTTTTGCATCGACAGCCGATCCACGCAAGGGTTCAGCAAACAACTGCTGGTAAGTAGCGGAGACACCCTGCTCCAGGGCAGATATATCACGCTGCCAGACCCAGGACTGAACCAGAAGAAAACTCAGCCCCAATAGACAAAAAAACGCAAAGCTGGCAGCAACTGGCCACCACTGGCGAATGCCGGATGTTTTTTTAGGTTTAAGTCGCGCTGGCAAAAGGTTGATACCCAGAGGCAACTCAGTAAATGACCAGTTGACCGAACCAATTTGAGAGTCCAGCTTGTCAGAAAAATATTCAGGAACGATCGTGTCACTTTTTTGCAAAAAGGAATATCGAACGGGTTCAGACTGCTGGCGCGCCAACAGCTCGAGTTGCGCCCAGCCTGCGTCAATACTCGCAGAAAAACCAGTGTAAGTGCCGGTCCTTACCAGCATTCGACCATCGTCAATGCAGAGTGTCCAACGACCTTCTTCATAAGGTAACGCCAAATAATCTGGCGCCATTCGGACGGCATTCCCGCCATAGGATTGGGCCAACGTCTGCCAACGTGACAGCTCTGTTTTGGGGACAGCGAACACCAGTGTGCTTGCTGCGACGGACGGCCCAATAACAAACTCGAACTCATTGGGAGCGCCCAGCAATTGCTCTTCCAACATCCATGGGAGCATTTCGTCCAGCTTGCGACGAGATACCTTTGGCAGCTCCAGCTCAAAAACCAAAACCGATTCCGAAGGAACCCAGAGATCAATCTGTCCCGCCCCTCCGCGGCTTGCAGGTTCACCTGCCGCCAACTGGTTCAAATGTTCTATAGATCTAGTAGCCAAAATCCAATTCTTTTATTAAAAGCTGTCCAATGTATCCTGATCTGCAGGAATTTGCCCCTGAAAACAGGGTAATAAAGAAGGGTCTGTCTGCCCTTCAAGCAGTTCGACACTGGGAAGATATTCAAAAGTTCTCTCCAGGGTCATCACTTTGCCATCGGATTGCCGATACAACAAAGAGGTCAACCCCATCTCCATTCCTGCAAGACTAACCCGGGCATTGAGCTCAAAAAAGTCCGTGGACACATCAATGAGTCTTGGAGGAACCTGTTGCCGGATTTCTTCGACCGACATAGAGCCCGACTCGTCTGAAACCAACTCATAGAAGAGTTCTTCATTTTCAAACGGACGATTTTCTACAATGGCATCGACCATGTATTGGTCCAAACCCGGTAAAAGCGCCAATAAGACAGTTGGCGATGCGGTATTTACATTAATGCCCGTGCGTTTGGGCAAGGCCGTAAGAAAAAGACGCAAAATGGACAAATCCGCTGCACTATAACCCTTAATTGTGACCAGTTCACTGATGTTGACAATAGGGCTGTTCGCAGTCATTCGAGGTATTTTTTCGATGGAGTAATCCTGGTCTTCAGCGCTACCCACATAAACCAGCTCGTCGTCCGCGTCTATCCAGTCAACAATAACTGCCGCTCGCTCATCAAATGGGTTTAACTCCAGGATCGCGAGCAGATTTAAGTATGTATCTACTTCACTGCTTTTCAAACTGGCCAAATCATCCTGAAAGCTTTCCTGCTGGTAGGCCCCCAAATTATTGAGGTTATATCGAGCCTGCAAGTCCATCACACATCCGGTTAACCAACCACCTTCGACAGGCAATGCCGGAATCGTCTGGGCCCAATCATCTTCCAGTGAATCAAAATCATTATTTTCGAGGTCGTCGGCCAGCAAACGTTTAATCCAGCTTTCACCGCTAAGAGCCAGCAATACCACTTGATCGGTTATCAATACCTGGGAACTTCGCCGGAAATCCAATTGATGGCGATAGCTAACAGTGGCCATGATCAGCAACATCACCGTCACCATGACTAACGTGACGAAAAGGGCAACGCCCTCCTGACGACGCCTAGTCATCGTCGCCCTCCTGACCTTCATTATTATCTTCGCTGTTGCTTTCGTCACTGCTTTGAAGTGCTGCCGGCACGGACTCAACACCCGGGATTAACCGCTCTATGGTAACTCCATCAGACAGGGTAATTTCCAGACGAATCATCCTTGGGAGCACATCCTCCGTCAGCGATTCATTTAAGGGCGGCCAGTTTTCCTCAAATTCGTTCGCGGCATTTAGCTGATAAATCTCAAAAGCGTCTACGTCGGTCATAAATACGGTTGATTCCGGATCAACCTCAGTAAAGGCATCCAACACAGGCCAAACCCAACGCAACAACTCATCTTCATCTGTAAGAGAGTAGGCCACACGTTGCATACCACCAAAACTGCTGCCGGGTATCGTTGGCAAACCTCCCCGAACAAAACTGACGATATAGTCGGGATCAGTCGTCTGATATGCCCGATTGCGCCCCCCCAGCCTATCCCTGGTTGATCTGGGACGCAGGTGAATAAAGTCCTGTAGAAGAACTGCTGTCGCCCGATGAAGCTGCATCTGTTTTTCGTAGGAAGTTCGGGAACGCTGTTCATAATCCAGAATTGCAGCCAACCCCTGGTAACCCAAAACGGAGAGCACCGCAAAGATGACCAGGGCAACCAACACCTCTATCAGGGTAAATCCAAACTGCTTTCGAACCCTTTTCATTGCTATTCAGCAATAAAATAGGCGGCTAAAGATCCCTCTGAGTTGCCCTCAAGGTCTTCATTGCCATAGGTTTCTACTTCGTATCGGTAGAAATCTTCACCGAAAGTTTCCTGCACGCTCATCTGCCAGTACCAATTGACTCCCTGGATTTGCGTCTCACCACTGCTTTCACCATCGTCGTCTGTGCGCGAAGGCATCCACTCTTCAAGCAACTGATATTGCTGCATGAGGCGATTCCAGGAGACTGTCTGGGCCATATAGCGTTGTTGTAGCTGGTAGCGCATATCCACCTGGGACTGGATTTCAGTAAATAACCCGCCAAGAACCAGGCCCAGTATCACCAGCGCGACCAACACTTCAAGCAGGGTGAATCCTTTTTGCCAAAAACGAATCATGGTCAGCTTCCCTGCCACGTCAGTGACAGACCATTAGTATCTTGCCATCGAATAAATGCCTGACGCCCCTTATTGCTGAGTTCTATTTGACCCTCAGGAAGAACTTCTCCCGCCGGGGTCAATACCAGATAAGGCTGGGGATGATTGTTATTAGTTGTTTGCAAAACGGCACGATCAAGCGCCTGCTCGGGCCAGGTGATCTCGATATCCTCACCCAACTCCAAAAATTCCTGGTCAGCCAACAAAAACCACTCCCCTCGCATATAAGCCATTAGTTTTAATTGGCCTCCATCACGTGTGACACCAAGAACGGTTGATTGCAAAACGGAAATATCAGCAGCGGCTTCCAGCCAGGTGTGGACATCTTCTATTTCAGACGAAGCTTGTCTCGCTAGAAGCTGGTTATAACCCACGATCATAAAGGTTCCAGTGATCGCCAGAATCAGCAGGACGACCAGAATTTCGATCAGGGTAAAGCCGCAATGGCGCCTGTTATCTTGCATACTCAGTCAGGAAGCGAGAACCGGAAATCACTGGTCTATGTTCCAGCTTCCCCAATCCGCATCTGATCCCTCTCCCCCTTGCTGGTTATCACGGCCAAATGTAAACACTTCAACTTCTTTACCGTGAGTACCGGGGTAGGCATAACGATAGGTTTGATCCCAGGGGTCTACCGGAACATTTTCCAAATAGGGCCCCCGCCAGTTACGGGCGCTGGCTGGCTCTGTCATCAGGGCATCCAGACCATCTGACTGCCCGGGGTAATCAAAATTGTCCAAACGGTAGAGCTTTAGTGCATTTTCGATCGCCCGAATATCCTGGGCCACACGAGTCTCCTCAGCTTGCTGAACCTTGCTAAAGATTGCCGGGCCAACAATGCCCCCCATTAGCGCAATAATCACAATCACCACCATAATTTCAATCAGGGTGAAACCACACTGATTTCTAAGTTGTGCTGTTTTATTCATAAAAGGAAACCTGCTTTTTACTTTCATCATTTAAACCATTTCATTCATTTGCAGTATTGGCAGCATTACCGCAGCAATAATGACCAAAATTACCACACCCATCGTGACGATGAGCACCGGGTTCATCAATTTCAGGAAACTGTCCACCGATGCCTTCAGCCTTGCACTGTAATACTCGGCGACCCTAAGTAACATGGCATGCAGTTCGCTGGATGCCTCACCACTACCTACCATATGCAGCATAAAGCTGGAGGCCGCATTTTCTTCTCGCAAGGCTTGATGCAGGCTACTACCCCGACGCATTTTTTCGGTGACTTCCTCCATTTGCCAGCGCATGTGTAAATTGGTCATGACCGAGGAAGCGATTTTCAGTGCCGCCAGAGCCGGCACACCACTTTTTAACATCGTGCCCAGACTTCGAGACCAATCGCCATAGTTCGCCATTCGCATCCAGTTACCAATTCCGGGCACCCTTAGCAAAAAACGGTGCCACTTTCGCTTGCGGTCGTCGTTCGACACGTACACAACAGACGCCACGAAAGCCATGAACGCCGCCAGCAAAACGTAAAGCCCATAAGCCAGAGTAAAATCACTCAACACGACTATGATCTTTGTTACCAACGGCAGTTCCGCCCGCGCGCTGACAAATACCCGGGTAATTTTTGGTACAACCCATATCATCATCACAGAGATAGCTACAATGGAAGCCAAAATCAGGGTGATGGGGTACATAAGCCCCCGCCTGAAGGCCTGTCTATTTTCAGCGCCGGTCTCAAGCTCGTCCGCCATGCGCAGCATGACTTCATGCAAGTGACCGGTTTCCTCACCTACCCCCACACCAGCAATTACTGCTTCCGGGAGTTTATAGTCCGACCGACGCATGGCTGCTGAAAAACTTCGACCCTCCATGATTTCCACTCGCCAGTTTTCCACCAACAGGCGCTGCTTGGCACTATCTGCCTGCTCCAGAATTAGCTTGAGAGAGTCTTCCAGTGGCAAACCCGAGTTCACCAAAATCCCCAACTGCCGGAGTATCAGGGCTAGCTCAAAATCACTGACACGATTCAAAAAACCTGAAAATCTTGAGGACCTGTGCGCCTTATCTTTTTTCTTCTCGACACTTTTTATGTCATTTGGGAAAAGGGATTGATCACGAAGAATGCGCCGTACCTGCCGCTCTGTATCGGCCACAATCGAGCCTTTGTGGGACTTTCCGGCTCGGTCAAACGCTGTGTACTGAAAAGTAGGCATGGGAAGGGTTAGACGCTGGTCACCCTCAGAACTTCTTCAAGTGTTGTTACACCATTGCGGACAAGTTCGAAGCCTGCCTGCACCATACTTGGCACTTGCTCTCGAATACACTCATCGAGTTCCAGCTCCCCGGCCTCATCATGGATTAGTCGCTGCATGCGATCATCAATAACCACCAGTTCAAACAATCCCTGGCGACCGTCAAAACCAGTGTGATTGCAGTGGTCGCAGCCATTTGGTGCAAATATTTTATGCGAGGGATCAATCCCCAGTTTATCGCACGCCAACCCATCGGGCGTTACTTCCTGTTTGCAATGCGAACAAAGACGTCGAACCAGCCGCTGAGCCAATACACCCCTTAATGTAGAAGACAACAAAAAGCTGTCCACCCCGAGATCCTGCAAACGTGTAACCGCTCCAGCCGCAGTGTTGGTATGAAGTGTTGATAGCACCAGATGTCCTGTAAGACTCGCCTGGGTCGCAATTTCAGCCGTTTCCTTGTCTCGAATTTCACCAATCAGGATGACATCGGGGTCTTGCCGCAGGATCGCCCGCAACCCACGTGCAAATGTCATTCCAGCTCGCAAATTAATTTGGGTTTGGCTGATACCGGGCAAATCATATTCAACCGGATCTTCGACCGTCATGATGTTGCGTTGTTGTCGGTCCATCTCTTGCAATGCGGCATAAAGCGTCGTGGTCTTACCAGAACCCGTCGGCCCGGTAACCAGGATAATTCCATGAGGACGAGCTATTAACCCGGACATCCGCTGACGGTTTTCCTTGGGCATACCCAGATCATCGACACTCAACTGCCCGGCGTTTTTATCCAATAGTCGAAGAACAACACGCTCGCCATAACTGGTCGGCATTGTGGAGACACGGAGATCGATACTGCGCCCACCGAGCTTGACAGTCATTCGACCATCCTGCGGCAATCGCTTTTCTGCGATATCCAGTTTGGACATCACTTTGATTCTTGAGACGAGCAGTGGAGCTATGTGCACAGATGGGCTGAGCACGGTCTTAAGCACGCCGTCTAAACGAAAACGCACAGCAGCTGCGGATTCATACAGTTCGATATGAATGTCTGAGGCTTTTTCTTTTAAAGACTCGGCAAGTACTGCGTTTAACAAACGTATAATTGGCGCATCATCATCTTCGAGTAAATCCGCTTCTTCCAGCTCTTCCGCTGCAGACTCCAGATCAACGAAATCTTTAATATCTTCCATAACCGCAGCTGACGAACCGCGCTGCTCGGCATAAAGTTTTCTTAGGGTGTTGACGAATTCTTCCTGATCAACAAGGTGCGTTGTCTTTATTTGTCCAGCCACACGACGAACTTCAGCAAGAGCATTGGACGAGGCATCCGGGCCAACAATCAATTCCCTGCTGCCAGGATTGAAAAGTACCTGTTGATTGCGAGCAAAATCAAACGGCAGTAGGCCGAAGTGATTTTCTATATCTGGTTCACTGACTTCCAGTTCAGGAGACATGGATTCGATTCACTATTTTTCTTGAGATCAACAGTTTAATACAGGCGGTCTGGAAAGATGCCAATACCTGTAAAAGGATACAACTCTGCGCGAATAAAAAGGCATGAGCAGAATCCTACAAAATTATGGCGAAATAGTGACACGCCGACTATGTTTTTTTGTAAAACCCGCCGTGAAGCAAACACACGCAAATACCCGGCATGTTTTTGTGCATCACACAAAAAAGTTCTTGACAACGGGAAATATCATCCCCATTATTAGATTCAGTGCACTGCACAATAAACAAATACTTAATGTAAAGAGGCCAAAAAATGCAAGCGGAACTAATTTCAAGTTTCAGTGATTACAGCAAAACTGCCGTAGTTTCAGCCAAAGAGCTGCTAGCAATCAATTCAAAGCTGATGGGCAAATTGCTCGATAGCCAAATTAACCTGGCCGCTCTGTACGTCGAAAGCAGTGAAAAGCAAATGGGACTCATGGAATCCATGGACAACCCTTCTGAATTTTTGAGCAAGGAAACCTCTCTTTTTGAAGAGTACTCAAACAAATTTGCCGATGTTGCCCAAAAGAGCATGCTGATTGTGAAGGAGTCTTCCGAAGAATATAAATCCTGGGTTGAGAGCGGCTTGAAGTTCGCAGACGAAGCAGTCAAAGATGCTCAGTCTGCTGCTGTCGATGAAATCAAACCAGTCAAGGCGCAGGCAACAAAAAAACCTGCGGCCAAGAAAGCGGCTGTCAAGAAGGCTGCACCGGTTAAGAAGGTAGCTTCGGCGGCAAAAAAACCAGTCGCCAAGAAAACCGCTGCTAAAAAAGCACCGGCAAAGAAAACTGCCACAAAGTAACGAACCCCTCAGAGCTATTTCAAGACCCCTCTTTGAAATAACTCTTTTTCTTTAACCCGCAGTCCCCTGCGGGTTTTTTTTGCCCGAAAACTGGCGCTTATATAATTCTGTTGTCGCTTCTAGCTATTTGCCCTACTTTTTTTACTGGCGAATGATTAAACTTGTGCCGCGCCAAACGTCCGCCATTCAGTAGCAGACTCATAGAGCAACCCGGAGCCCACGCGATGTCGTCAATCCCATCAATCTTTAAAGCATTGGATACCGGTACCCTTGCCGGCGTGCGCCACATGCTTAAGGGATTGAATGCCGGTGAAATTGCCCGCCTACTGGAAACATGCCCACCTAAAGAGCGTGAAGTGCTCTGGGGTCTTATCGATTCTGATATCGAGAGTGATGTTCTTCAACGCCTGAGCGAAGAGGTCAGGGACGATATTCTCGGCAAGCTGGACACATCCGAAGTCGCTGCCCTGACAGAAGGCTGGGATGTCGACGATATAGCCGATGTTCTACAAAGCTTGCCAGACAGGGTAACGGCGGAAGTACTCAAGCTGATGAGCAATATGGATCGGCAGCGAGTCGAAACCGTATTGACTTACCCCGAGGACAGTGCCGGCGGCTTGATGAGCACCGACACCATCACGGTCAGGCCAGATTTAACCATCGAAGTTGTTCTTCGCTACCTCCGCCGTCATGAAGAAATTCCCGAGATGACAGACAGCCTGTTCGTGGTTACTCGTGACAACCTCTATATCGGCCGACTTCCTCTGAGGGTATTACTGACTGCCAACCCTGATACTCCCGTATATAAGTTGATGCAGCAAGATGAGCACAGTATAGAGGCGGCGACTCCTGACTCTGAAGTCGCGATATTGTTTGAACGGGAAGATTTGGTATCGGCTGCTGTTGTAGATTCCGAGCGACGCCTTCTAGGGCGTATCACCATCGATGATGTCGTTGATGTTATTCGCGATGATGCCGATCACTCATTAATGAGCATGGCGGGTTTGGCCGAGGACGAAGACACCTTTATATCCATCGCCCGGGCAGCTCCCCGTCGACTGTTGTGGCTGGGAATTAACCTGATTACGGCGCTTGCGGCCTCGGCAGCAATCGGCCAGTTTCAGGACACTCTGGACAAAGTCATCGCCCTGGCGGTACTAATGCCCATTGTTGCCAGCATGGGTGGCGTTGCAGGCACGCAAACCTTGACCGTGGTGATTCGAGGCATGGCGCTGGGACATATCCAAAAAAACAACCTCAAGTGGCTGGTAAATCGCGAGGTTTTGCTGGGCTCCCTAAATGGAATCATTTGGGCGCTGGTTATCGCAACCGTCGCCGGATTATGGTTCCAAGACCCGACTATCTCGCTCATTATTTCAGCAGCGATGATTATCAATCTTATTGTTGCTTCTCTCGCTGGGGTCCTGCTTCCAATTTCACTGAAATCCCTGCGTATTGATCCCGCGCTTGCTGGAGGTGTCGCACTTACTACGGTCACAGACATTGTGGGCTTTGTGACTTTCCTGGGATTGGCAACGCTTTTTTATTAGGAATTTAAGTCAGGCATGAACGACTTGTATACGGATGAACCAGAAGAAGAACTCGGGCCTTCCAAGTCCCAGAAAAAACGCGAAATGCACGCTGTCCAACAGCTCTGCGATGATTTGGCTCGATTAAATACTGATGTCTGGTCCAGACTTGAGTTGCCCTCTTCTTTGGTAGAAAGTCTTGAAATAGCCGCTCGAATTAAATCCAGCGGTGCGAGAAACAGACAGTTACGACATGCAGCAAAAATACTGGTTGTTGACGAAGGACTCCTGACAGCCGTCAACACATACTTCGAAACACGAAGAAATCAGGCGCGTAATGAGCAAAATAGACACAAACTGGTAGAGCAATGGCGTGATCGATTGCTAGACGAGGAAGACTCATTAAGCCAATTATTTGTCAGCTTTCCAGCCACTGATCGTCAAGAGATATCTACACTGGTCAGAAATGCGCGCAAGGAAAAACGGCTGTCCAAAACACCCGCCCAGCAGCGCAAGTTATTTAAATACTTACGCGACTTTGTGATCGTTTAATCCGTAATGGTTGAGTCAAATACCCTGACGGCAACCACCTCCGGGTCATCCACAGGTCCAGAAACCCGATAGCTCACACTCGACAAGCTATCCAGTTCGTCATCAAAAATCTTGCTGGCCAGCCAGACACCCGCAGCAGCCGGTAAACCACCAACTAACGCCGTTACCCAGGTCATATTTTGCCGGGCGGGCAAGGTCACTACGAGCTTGGCTTGAACCTGCTCCAGATCAAGATCTATCTCACCATCAAACATCAAGCTTCCCGAAGACATCTCAACGGTAACCGGCGTCAGGGTTGTTACCCGATTTTCTTCCAGAACAAAGTCACCCACCAGCCTGTCGAAATAGGTTCCCTCAGCGGTGACATCCTTGAAGTCCAGGCGCAAACGCCTGGTCCAGGCGCCGGCATTAAACAGCCCAATCGCCTTCATCAAGGGGTGTACACTATTATTACTGGTAAAAAATTCTCCTCCAGATGCATCAATACCCATAATTCCGTTTAACTCTGCGTCTGAATACTCAAACGGCGAACCCTGCCAATACAGGCTTGCATAAACCAAACCTTCCGAGCTATTTAGCGATGGTGTCATATCCAGCACTTTAAACAGATCGCCAATATCCCCATATTCAAAGGTGAAGTTCGCTTCAGTGTACTGACCGTAGATGTCTATACCCCAAAAGATTGATGACTGACCTTCCTCCTGGGACAGCATGGCTGAATCCAGTCCACCTTGCAGATTGGATACCCATAAGCCAGTTTCAACAGGCCTCAATTCCCCGCTCCAGTGCCCCCTATCTGTTCCGTCAACTATGATTGACTGAAGATCAAACTGGATTTTCGGGAATTCCCGGGGGTCAACCACATCACTTGTGGAATGCTGCTGGGAATCGGCGTCTATGCTTTCAAGGTATTTGTTTATATCTATATAGTTCAAACCCAATTTTGGCGGAGTCTGCCCGTCCGTAAAATATCGATAGGTACCGCTGGCGTAGGCGGTTTCAAGACCTATATTCCAGGCGTCGTCCTGATAGTTCAGAAGCCCCTTTACTTGACCAAAACCAGATGAACCAATTGACAGATGGCCCACGTCGAAAATGAGTTCCGGGCTTAGCCCCCAAAATAACCCAGCTTCCGGCACTGTGTCCGAACCACTACCGTCCAGCATCTCTATCCAGGGGGTCAATTCCAGCTGTGGAAATCGAACTCGCCCTTTTGCAACACCTGCTTCTGGTTCTGGCAAATCCGCACCGTAAGAAAACCGAACACTTTTTACTTCACCCAAACCAGTTTCAGAGACTGTTTCCAGCTGAACCAAAGTGCTTTCAGCATGATCATTTACGTCTGGAAGTTGCCAGTTTATCTGGGTAAAAATGTCCTGGGTTTTTTCCAGCCTGACAGTTAATGGTGCTGAAAGTCCGGATGGTTTTGCCAATGGTGCCGGCAATTCCGACACTACCTGGGCCATGTCCGATTTAAATTCAAACACATGAGGTTTTTGCGAACGGACATCGGTACTTATCTGCAAATCACCCGTAACGGTAGATTCTCCCTGAACACTTTCAAGTAAACCAAAGCCGAGCCAATCGACAATTGATTTCGCTTCCAAATCTCCTTCACCTGTAATATGAACTACGGAGTTACTGATATCTTCCCTGATTTCAAGGTTCACGGGCGAATCCCAAATAAGCGCATTTAGGGACTCTGAGCGGAGCCCTGCCTGGTCGTAGTAGAGCTGCCCCTCAATATCGGACAAAGACAAATCAAGAGGCGCTATGTTTAACTGGTTACTAGAGAGGGCGACATCTATATCTGTCTGGATTTCCTCACGCTGTATGCTGTCCTTTATTGGTAAAACCAGCGATATCCCAGCACTGATTTCTCCCTGCAAATCCAGGTCGTCCAAGCCTTCGTTCACCTGGTCTCTAAGGTTCGTCGTACGAATCAAATCCAAAGCGCTATTCGCCGGACCCACGGCCTGACTTTGTATCCTGAGTTGCCTGTTAGGCGAGCCACTCTCCCCTTGCAGAGTTGCTGCTGTATTTACCCAAACCTCAGTCGCGCCAAGATCAAGGTCAAGAATCCTTGCCTCTGAGCTGCGGGCATATACGTCTGAATTTGATACCCAAATATCTGCTTCTGCGTCCGTCAGGTTTGGCCACCTTGGGAGGAAATCTAGTTCTGCCTGCTCTGTCCTGATATGCAGTTGCACAGTTCTATGCTGTTCGGTTCCCGGGCGAGTTGAACCGCGGTAAATCATCCCCGCCTGCGGGACTTGTCCCGCAACCAAAGACTGTCCCAACCAATCCTTCAAACTCTGCGGCAAACGAACCGGCAAAAGGCTGGAAGTATGTTCTACGCCCGAATCTGTTAAACCTAAATATAAGGTTAACCCCACACCTGTTGGATGATCCGGGAACATGGGAATGTCTGCAGCAAAGGCGCCTATAACTGAGCCCTGTACCGATATAGCTTCAATAGAATCGGAATACAGATGAACAAAGCGATCCTCTGTATCTATTTCCCAGGCGACAATGCCCTGTATCGCCTGATGTTCCAGCCATTGATCATAGGCCTGTGGATAGAGAATCCTGAAATCGGTTGAATCTATTTCTACCCTGCCGCCAAAATGATCCACGCCCAAACGACCAGATAGATTGCGAACAGCTGGCGCCCGGTTAAAACTATTCATACCGAATGATTTTAGGTCCGCGGTAACCGACCAGTCCTGTGGGTTTTCCGCCGGAACTTCGAGATAAAATCGCTCAATTAAACCCTGCAGTTCGAGTGCAGATAGCTGATCCAAAAGGTTCTCCTGAACAATACCAATCTCAACGGCAGATTCGACCAAGCGTCCCACATCCAAACTGGGAAGTTGCAACCCATAGGAAACGTGCTGATCTGAAATTTTCCTGCTCAGGCGGAGATCAGGCAAGGCAATCTCATCATCACTCTTTCGAATGACCGGGTTAAGCAAATCGGCCTGCAAGCGTTCTTCTGAATAGGCAGCCACCAACGTGGTCTGAGCCTCTACAAGCCCTGAGTCCAACCCAATAATCGAACCCGGTATTTGATCAAAGACTAACTCTCCCTGAATCTGGATTTCTTCGTTGGCAAGTAAAGTCGCCCAGAAATCCGCACTCATGCGAGGGGCAGAAGCTAGCTCGGAATCTGAATCCGGCCAGAATTTTTCTCGAAAAAAATGATACAAACCACTGGCATCCTCTCCAGTGACTTTTAAATAGGCCAGTCCGTCCAGTTGAGAGAATTGGACCGCCGCGCCATTGAGCTCGGCAATAAATCGAAGCTGATTTTCATCACTACCAAAATCTGCTTCCAGACTTAAGCGATGAAATCCCAGGGAATTCACCAGGCTCAGATTATGCATTCTCAAGCTGACACTAGTGCCGTTGAGCGAAGTTATATGGGCCCGCGCATCGCTGACCGAAACCAAACGACTATCAAGCAGCATCTTCTCGATAAAACTGCTGCCCCCAGACCCTGCATCAACGGCAATTCCAGCCACTTGCCAATGCCCCGATGCCAGCTCATGAACCTGCAATTCCAGCCCACTAACCTGAAATCGCGACCAAACCAGGCTCCAATTCTTTAAACTTGAGATAACGTCCGGCTTAACCGACAGCATGGACACGGTGCTTTGGTCGTCAGCCTCACCCAAAACAACATCATTGAGAATTAGATTTGGACCGAGCCCATGCCAGTCTGTATCAACCGAAGAAACCGAAACTGGCACACCCAAAATATCCGATAACTGCGCTACAGCATCGGCTGTCGAATCTTCAATATAGGAAACGAACATTCTGCCCGCAATCAAGAAACCCATGGTCAGAATAATTAAAATCGCCAACAACCATCGGGTGAGATGGAAGCTGTGCTTAATAATTCGGATCCTTTTCATAATTTACAGACGTTGACTCTCTAACCGGACGCTAAGGTAGAATCAAGCTGGAATGATGTCGTACTGCTCCTGGCCATAGAGCAACTCGACCTGAAGCTGGATTGGGTGACCGATAAACGTTTCCAGCTCAGCAACATTGTCTGACTCCTCATCGAGCAAACGATCAATCACTGGCTGCGAAGCCAGTACAAGTATTTTTTCACATTCAAACTGGCGACTTTCACGCGTGATTTCCCGAAAAATTTCCAGACAGATTGTTTCAGCTGATTTGAGTTGCCCACGGCCCTGACAGTGCGGACATGGTTCACAAAGGGACTGCCCCAGACTTTCGCGGATGCGCTTACGCGTCATTTCGATCAGTCCCAAATCAGAAACTGCTGTTAGCGAAGTTCGGGCTCTATCTTTCTCCAGGGCTTTCTCAAATGTTCGCTGAACCTGGCGACGATGCTCAGGTTCAACCATATCAATGAAATCGACGATAATAATGCCGCCCAGATTGCGTAAGCGAAGCTGCCTCGCCAGAGAAGAGGCAGCCTCAAGATTGGTTTTAAAAATGGTTTCTTCCAGTTTTCGAGTTCCCACATAGGTGCCGGTATTCACATCTACCGTGGTCATGGCTTCTGTTTGTTCGATAATTAGATAACCTCCGGACTTGAGGTCGACGCGCTTGTGCAACGCTTTTTCTATTTCATCTTCAACGCTATACAGATCAAAAAGTGGACGCTGGCCTTGATATAAAAAAACCCTGTTACTTAATTCGGGGGAGTAGCGATTGGTAAATTCGATGATCTTTTCGTAGGTCTCGCGTGAATCAATGCGAATTTTTTCCAGGTTCGGATGAGACATATCCCTGAGAGACCGCAATGCCAGACTCATATCCCGATAAACCAGGGACGGCACTTTTTTCTCTGTCAAATCGGCCGTTCGGTCAATCCAGAGTTTCTGCAAAAAAAGCATGTCCGACAGCAGTTCATCGCGGCTTGCACCCTCTGCGATAGTGCGAACAATGTAGCCGCCACTGGACACCTGCTCATCATTGCTGCAAATGTCCGTCACAATATCGCGAAGCCTCTGTCGATCTTCTTCAGACTCTATTCTCTGGGAAACTCCGATATGCGAGTTGTTTGGCATGTACACAAGGTAACGAGAGCTGAGAGATAAATGCGTAGTAAGTCTGGCGCCTTTCGTCCCCATTGGTGCCTTGACCACTTGAACAAGTAATGTTTTTCCCTCGTGAACCCTGGTATGTATGTCTAGTTCAGCATCGTCGATTAACTCCATTCCCTCGCCGTCGAGCTGCGGAATGTCTGACGCATGCAAGAATCCAGCGCGATCAAGGCCTATGTCTACAAAGGCCGCCTGCATGCCGGGCAATACACGATTGACCTTTCCCCTGTAGACATTACCCACAATACTGGAACTGCGTTGACGCTCTATCTGAACTTCTTGCAGCACACCGTTTTCCACCAGTGCAACACGGGTCTCATTGGGGGTTACATTAATTAGTAATTCTTCGCTCATAAATCTGAAAAACCTTGGCACCCATATTTTGAAAAATGGTAAAAATGAATCTGCCCCCTGTGGAGAAGAGGGATTTTTATTCTTTGTTGTTACTCAGTATGCCAAAGTTAGAAAGAATTTCCGCAGTTTCAAACAGCGGCAATCCCATAACACCGGTATAACTCCCATCGATCCTGCGGACAAAACGGGCACCCAATCCCTGAATCCCATATCCTCCGGCTTTATCTGGCGGCTCACCGGTATGCCAATACCAATCAATATCGCTATCCGTTAGCCCGCAAAAATAAACATGGGTTTCACTCAGGACAGACTTTGTTTCCGTATCCGATTTAACAACTACCGAAGTAAGCACTTGATGCTGACGACCAGATAGCGATTGCATCATGGTTCTAAAATCGTCATAGCCAGATGGTTTGCCAAGGATTTTGTTATCAATGACAACCGTAGTATCTGATGACAAAATTAGACGATCTGGTTTGCCCCATTTTGCCCAGGCCGCTTCTGCCTTCTCATGAGCCATACGCGTCACGTACTCTTTTGGCAATTCTGACTCATATGGGGTCTCGTCAATCGCAACTGTCTTCTGTTGAAAGCGAATCTCGAGTTGTTGAAGAAGTTCTTTGCGGCGAGGCGAAGCAGACGCCAGTATCAGTTTCAGAGTCAACTGAGGCCTGCCCTGGCTGATGGCCGCTTTCGCGTCATGCGCATTGCAATAAACATTACAGGCACCCAAAACAAGCTGGTAACCAATACGGAAAGGAGTGAATTCAGCGTTGGAATCTGACCAAAACCCAGGGCAACCACCCAACTGTGAATAAATTTAACCAACATGAGGCCTATAAAAATCGCCAGTAACTGGTTGGGTAAAGCCTGCATCCGGATCCGGTCGCGGACTGACTGGGCAACATAAGCAAGTGCCACCAAACCTATAGCGTGCTGCCCGATAGGTGCCAGAGACACCACATCCTGGGCAAGACCAATGGCAAACGCCAAAGCAAGTGACATACCCTGTGGCCGATATATTGAAAATAATGCCACCAGCAACGCCAGCATATCGATGCGAATATATCCAAAACCTGGTATTTGAGTAATATAGAAAAGCAGACAGATAGGCAACAGGCCTATCCAATCAGAAAGACGGAGCTGAATCTCATGCATCCCCGTAACCTATTCCTCGGCCGATATTGATTCAGCAGAGTTCCCGCTTTCTTCTGCATCTGAAGCAATTTCAGGAGATCTGGCAGAAGAATTAATTTGCTGCCGCTCACTAAAAACCAGTAGTAATTGGTTGCTGGTTTGCAGGCCAGCAGAGGGTTCGACAATTACCTGCAGGAAAGGCGAGGAACTATCCACCTCAACAGAAACAACCGTGCCTAAGGGGTAACCGCGGGGGAATTTTTCGGCCAGGCCAGAGCTCACCAATTCATCACCGACCTGGATATCCATAGTGGGGGCGACATTGCGCAAGCGCAGCTCATTGTAGTCCCCTGTTCCTGCCGCAATTGCACGTGCTGAGGATCGCAGCACCTCAACCGGAATCGCATGCTCCCGGTCGGAGATCAGGATAATTTCGCTGTTTTCTTCACCTACAATGCGGACCTGACCAAACACACCACCAGCATCAATTACCGGTTGACCTTCTTGCACATTATCCAGTCGTCCTCGATCGATAATCAGCCGATGAGTTTCAGTATCCGGGGGTGTACCTACCAACTCGGCAATCAATACCCTTTCTTCCACCAGCTCTGATGCACCAAGGAGCTGTCGCATTCGAACGTTTTCAGCTTTGAGGGACGCCAACTGCAGTGAGTGACGCTGCAAGATCAAATTTTCATCTTCCAATCGCTCACGCTCTGCCAGCAATTCTTCCCTGGTCATCAGGGTCTCTTCACCCCAATCACTCAGATTCGAGGCAACATCGGTGATGTGATAGATAGGGGATACCAGATCGACAAAGACCGCCTTGGCCGGCTGCAGAACATTGGTAAAGGTGCTGAGAAAAATCAGCACCAACCCAATCAGAATAAAGAGAATTAGACCGCTAAAGGAAACGGGGCCACGACGGAATATATGCTTTTGGCTCCCCATGGGTTAGTTCCTGTGTTTGCGGCCGGAAAGCACAGAATAGGAACTTAGTAAGACAGCAATTCCAGCTGTCGACGATCGAGCATCTCCAAAACCTTGCCGCCACCGCGAGCTACGCAGGTCAAAGGATCTTCTGCAACAATCACGGGCAATCCAGTCTCATGCGTAAGCAACCGATCGATATCTCGCAACAACGCACCGCCACCCGTTAGAACAATTCCACGCTCAGCAATATCGGAGGCCAGCTCCGGGGGAGATTGCTCCAATGCACGCTTAACTGCCTGGACAATCGTCGCCAACGGCTCCTGAAGCGCTTCAAGTACCTCATCGTTACTTAGGGTAAAACTCTTTGGCACACCCTCAGCCAGGTTTCGACCGCGAACATCAATTTCCCTAACTTCACTTCCGGCAAACGCGGTACCAATTTCCTGTTTGATACGTTCTGCAGTTGCATCACCAATGACGCTGCCATACTTGCGGCGTACATAACTGGTGATGGCCTCATCAAAGCGGTCACCACCAATTCGCACCGAGTCTGAATACACCGTACCGCTTAAAGACAAAATTGCTATCTCTGAGGTACCGCCACCAATATCGACAACCATGGAACCACTGGCTTCCTCGACAGGCAGCCCGGCGCCAATTGCAGCAGCCATTGGCTCATCGATCAAATGTACGACACGCGCCCCGGCACTTAGCACGGACTCACGAATAGCTCGTTTCTCAACTTCAGTGGCCTGACATGGCACACAAACCAATACGCGCGGACTTGGCGTGAACCACTTGGACTGATGCACTTTTCGAATAAAGTGCTGTAACATTTTCTCAGTCACCTGGAAGTCGGCAATCACACCATCTTTCAATGGACGAATGGCAACAATATTGCCCGGGGTACGGCCAAGCATGCGTTTGGCATCAATGCCCACGGCCTCGACAACTTTCTGTCCATGGGAATTTCTTATAGCCACAACCGAGGGCTCATTGAGCACAATCTCGCGATCGCGCATATAAATCAGGGTGTTCGCTGTTCCAAGATCAATGGAAAGGTCGTTTGAGAAGAGTCCACTAAGGGTTTTCCACATCGTGTCGGGTCCAAATATAGGCAGGGTTCTGTTAAGCGTGCGAATGTACCAACCGCGGGGATTCAGGGCAAGCCGTAAATATGGTAACTTAGCGCCCGCTTAACGCCGAGCTGGAATTTTTCGCTCGCCGTCACAATCATTTTGACAACTACAATACATTTTCGGAAGACCATCATGTCCCTTGAACGTACTGATATTGAAAAGCTGGCACTGCTTGCCCGCATAAATATTTCCGACAGCGAAAGCCAACAGGTTACGGAAAGAATCGGTGCCGTTCTCAATCTGGTAGACCAGCTTCAGGCACAGGATACAGAGGGTGTCGAGCCCATGGCGCACCCCATGGACGCTACCCAAATACTACGTGCCGATGAAGTGACTGAGTCCAATGACCGCGAAAACCTGATGAGTAATGCCCCTGCCACGGAAGAGGGCTTGTTCCTTGTACCAAAAGTCATCGAATAACCGGGCGACTATATCTAGATCCGCTATCAATCGAATTAGAGAAATTTCCAAAGCATGCATAACCTGTCTGTCGCTCAAATCTCCCAAGGGCTAAGCAAGGGAGAGTTTTCCAGTGTTGAGATTACCCAACACTTTCTTGATCGAATCCATCAACTGGATTCCAGCATCAATGCCTACATCACCAAACTGGATGAGTCAGCATTGGCTGCAGCCCAACAAGCAGATAAGCAAATAGCTGCAGGGCAAGCCAATCCCCTGACCGGCATTCCCTTTGCCCACAAAGATATTTTTTGTGCCCAGGGCGTAAAAACAACCTGCGGATCACGCATGCTGGAAAACTTCATCTCTCCCTATGATGCGACGGTGGTTGCCAATCTGAAACAGGCGGGAGCTATTTGCTTGGGTAAAACCAATATGGACGAGTTCGCCATGGGTTCGTCTACCGAAACCAGTTACTTTGGCAAGACCATGAATCCATGGGATTTGGAAACCGTTCCCGGTGGCTCTTCAGGCGGTTCAGCGGCAGCAGTCGCAGCCAGACTTGCCCCAATCGCTACGGCGACAGATACCGGCGGTTCTATTCGACAGCCCGCATCACTCTGCGGTATCACAGGACTCAAGCCCACCTATGGCCGCGTATCACGCTGGGGCATGATCGCCTTTGCCTCCAGCATGGACCAGGCCGGCCCCATGGGCAAATCGGCCGAAGATTGCGCCCTCTTACTTCAGGCCATGGCCAGTTTTGACAGCAAGGATTCCACCAGTATTGATCATCTGGTTCCTGATTACAGTGCCAACCTGAATGCACCGCTTGAAGGGCTGCGTGTCGGTGTGCCCAAAGAATTTTTTGAACAGGGATTAGATCCACAGATCGCAGCACAGGTGCATAATGCCCTGGCGGAATACGAAAAGCTTGGCGCTACATTGATCGATATTGAACTACCCAATTCCAAGTTGGCGGTTCCGACATACTATGTTCTTGCACCAGCTGAAGCTTCGGCGAACCTCTCCCGTTTTGATGGCGTTCGTTATGGTCATCGCTGCGAAAACCCCAGCGATTTGATGGATATGTACTGTCGATCAAGGGAAGAAGGTTTCGGAGAAGAAGTTAAGCGCCGGATCATGATAGGCACCTACGTCCTCTCAGCAGGGTATTACGACGCCTATTTCCGCAAAGCACAGCAGGTACGTCGCTTGATTAAAAACGATTTTGACCGGGCGTTTGAGAAGGTCGATATCATCGCTAGCCCAACCTGCCCTTCTACAGCATTTAAATTTGGCGCCAAGACTGACAACCCGGTAGAAATGTATCTGGAAGACATTTACACCATATCAGTAAATCTGGCAGGGCTTCCCGGCATGTCTCTGCCCTGTGGGCAAATAGATGGTATGCCCGTCGGTTTGCAGCTCATCGGCAAACATTTTGATGAATCACTGATCTTAAACGCGGCACACATGTTCCAGCAGGCAACAGATTGGCACACTCTGGCACCGGCATTCGCTGACAATACCTCGGAAGCAAATGGAGGTGCGTCATGAGCTGGGAAACAGTGATCGGGCTGGAGATTCACGTTCAGCTGAAGACCAAATCCAAGATTTTTTCCGGTTCTGCTGTCGACTTTGGCCAGGATCCCAACACTAATGCCAGTGCCATTGATCTGGCCATGCCGGGTACTTTGCCCGTGGTCAATGCGGAAGCTATGAGAATGGCCACCAGATTTGGATTGGCTATAGATGCGACAATTAATCAGAAGTCTGTTTTTGAACGCAAAAATTATTTCTACCCCGACCTCCCGAAAGGCTACCAGACAACCCAGCTGGCAGAACCAATTGTGGGGCCAGGCATTGTGACCATTCAGCTGGAAAACGGCACCAGCAAAGATGTCCGCATACACCACGCCCATCTGGAAGAAGACGCAGGAAAATCCCTGCATGAAGACTTTCACGGCATGAGCGGTATTGACCTGAACCGGGCCGGCACTCCCTTGATCGAGATCGTTTCCGAACCTGACATGCGCACGCCGGAAGAAGCCATTGCCTTCCTCAGGCAAATTCACGCCATCATTACCTATCTGGACATCTCCGACGGTGAAATGTCCCAGGGCTCAATGCGCTGTGACGCCAATGTCTCGGTTCGCCCGATGGGACAGGAAGAGCTGGGGACTCGAACAGAGCTAAAGAACATTAATTCATTCCGGTTTGTGGAACGTGCCATTAATGTCGAGGTGGAACGCCAGATAGACCTAATAGAAGATGGTGGCAAAGTTGTTCAGGAAACCCGCCTGTACGATGCCGATAAAAATGAGACGCGCAGTATGCGTAGCAAGGAAGTGGCCAATGACTATCGCTATTTCCCCTGCCCGGATTTGCTACCAGTGGTTCTCAGCGACGAATTTGTCCAGGCAGAGCGCGAATCCCTGCCAGAGTTGCCCGTCGCTAAACAGGCACGCTTTGTAAACGAGCATGGCCTGTCAGCCTACGATGCCAGTATACTGACCCAGAACAGAGAGACAGCCGACTATTTTGAAACCGCGGCCAAAACCTGTGGCGACAGCAAGCTGGCGGCAAACTGGGTTACCGTCGAACTGGCAGCACTTCTGAACAAGAATGATCTGGGAATTTCTGACTGCCCAATTAGTGCTGAAAACCTCGGCCAGATGATCCAGCGGATTAAAGACGGCAGCATTTCAGGCAAGATTGCCAAAACTGTATTTGAAGCCATGTGGAACGGCGAAGGTTCAGCCAATGAAATTATTGAAGCCAAAGGTCTAAAACAGGTATCTGACTCAGGCGCCATCGAGGCCATGGTTGACGAAGTACTGGCAGCCAACTCGCAGCAAGTTGATAACTACCGCAACGCCGCCCCGGACAAACAGCCCAAGATGCTCGGTTTTTTTGTTGGGCAGGTTATGAAAATCTCCAAAGGCCAGGCGAACCCCGGCGAAGTAAACAGAATTTTGAAGGAAAAACTCTAATGGTTCTTAAGAAAGACAAACAAAAAGTTCTCGGCGAAGTGTTCGATGACAAACGTATCAAAACCTTTTTAATCGACAGCGCGCCAGTCGGGGTGAGTGTTGATTTTCATTGTCTGGAACGCGCCTATCGAGGCATGAAAGCCGAAAACTTTGAAACCTTCGTTAAATTTTTCGTCGAAGATGGACGCGATCTTAATGCGACCAATACAGACGGCCGCACGTTACTAAGCTTGGTAAAAGAGCACGAAAGCTTTGCTGAATACGCTGAAATTCTGGAATCAGCTGGCGCTAGTTAAACATTACCATTTTTCTTTTAATTTGACATTTATCAAAATCGGGGACTAGTCTCAGGAAACGTTCATAACAGGCACCCCGTACGTATGCGCTTACCCCTGTTCGTTTCAGCCAGTATTTTTTTTGCGCTACTGCAATCCTGTGGTGGCAGTGGAGGTGGACAACCCGCTTCCAACTCAAATCAAAATCCCGAGCCTTCCGATCCTCCCAACCCACTGGGCGGAATTTGGGTAAGTGAAGATAATTCGGTCAGCTTCCTTATGACCGAAACTGGCCGTTTTATGACGCAGCTTTTTCTGGATCAAAGCTTGGCAGGAATTGGCACTGGTTCAGGCCAAATCGATGTTTCAGACAGCGATGATATCAATACCCAGTTCACTATATCTGGCATCGTAATGAGACCCGGCGAATCTGATCCGTTACCCACAAAGGATGATGCCTTCTCTCCCCATCAATGCAGCACAACGGCCCCAAAAACGGTGACGCCCAGTCTCTGGCCGTCATGGAAATTGATTACTTAGGCATCATTAATGGCAGGTTTCAGTTTTCTACCTGGGATTGTGGAATGGCAGGCGCAATAACGCCCATAGATCCCCCTACAACCTTCACCACAAAGCATTCGAGAATGTTAGTTGCGCCAGCCCAAACATGTCTTTTGAACATACCAGATGGAAAGGTCTTTTTTCTGTCTTCCGGCGAAACCGAAGCACAAGAGATATTTTTATTGGCACAAAGCCAGCCACTTACTGGCGACCTGGTCCGTGAAATTTCCTACACCCTCCCTCGACTCTGAAAAACGTCGGACTAAGTCAAAGATCTCAAATCAGGCTTTGTCACCTTACCCATAGCGTTTCGCGGCAATGCATCAACAATTCTGAGGGCTTTGGGAATCTTATAGGAAGACATTTTTCCGGTACACCATTTTTTTAGTTGGTCGTACTCCAACGATGTGCCCTCTTTTAATGCGATTATTGCCATGACAGACTCACCCCAGGTATCATCCTCGATACCAATCACGGCAACTTCGCTGACGGACTCATGAGTTAACAGTACACCCTCAATTTCCAACGCTGATAGTTTATAGCCACCAGACTTGATGATATCGACAGACGAACGCCCCATAATCCGGTAATAGCCATCTTCAACAACACCTACATCCCCGGTACAGAACCAACCATCCTTGAAACTTTCCTCGGTTGCCTTAGGATTATTCCAGTACTCCAGAAACACATTGTCCCCACGAACACGGATTTCCCCTGAAAGGCCT